>FWWM01007311.1_pt1 | contig 22303 bp, 17 predicted proteins | sample 2228351 | NCBI WGS metagenome assembly FWWM01 (sample SAMEA103939774, study PRJEB20133) | metagenome
GAATTCGGTGTCCTCCAGCGAAGCCCGGGCGGCTGCCAGCGCCACGCCTGAAAGGTTGAGACGCGTCCTACCGGCCAGGGTCCGCACCCGGGACGGGGAACCCGCCAGGAAGCCGAGACGCAGGCCGGCCATGGCGTAAATCTTGGAAAAGGTCCGGGTGACCAGGAGGTTTTCCCGTCCCGGCGCTTCCGCCAGCAGAGAGGCGTATCCGGGGCTGGAAGCATAGTGGTGGTAGGCCTCGTCCACCAGGAAGAGGATCCGTGGCGGAGCGCGGTCGAGCCAGGCGCGGAGGGAGCGGTCCGGGGTGATGGTGCCGGTGGGATTGTTGGGGTTGCAGACGTAGACCAGCACCGGTCCCGGGTGGGCCTCGGCGATCCGCTCCATGGCGACGAGGTCATGGCTGAAGTCGGCGTTCAGCGGAACCCGCCGAACCGGGATGCCCAGACTGAGAGCATGGTCCGCCACGGCTTCGTAAGTGGGTTCCGCGGTGATCACCAGGGGTGAGTCCGAAGGGAGCAAGCCAACCGCCAGCCGCAGCAGTTCGGAGGAACCGCAGCCCAGCACGATCGTCTCAGGAGGGATCCGCTCGTGGGCGGCGATCCGGCTGCGCAGTTCGCCCATCTCCGCGAAGGGATAGCGGTGGCAGTCAGCCAGCGCCTGCTCCACCGCTCTGCGGGCTCGCGGAGAGAGACCCAGAGCGTTCTCGTTGGCGTTGAGCCGGAGCGGTCCGGCGTCAGTTGCCGATCGTCCGGTCGCGGTGAGGGCGGCGAGTCCGGAGAAAGTACCCGCCTGGAGGAAATTCCGTCGGTTCATCGATCACCTCGCTGGGAGGATGGAAACGGGGTCAGGGGTTCAAAGGTTGAATAACTTCCCTCTTCCGGGATCAGCGTGGGCAGGAGCCGCGCCTTCCGCGTCGTCCCGGCGGGACTTTCCGCCCCTTCGGATCAACGCGGTTTCCCCGCGGGATCGCCCAACGCGGACACGGTGTACTCGCAGCGGGCGGGTTCGCGACGCAGCGGCAATGGTGTGATCCGCGGCGGAACGGCGCCGTTGCGGTTGGCCAGCGCGTCCAGGTAGCCCGGGAACCGCTCCAGCGCGATGTCGAACAGGCGGGAGGCGTCGGCCGGCCGGATCCCCGAAACCCAGGCCACTCCGAGGTTGTTGCAGGCCTCAGCAGTGGGGTGGAGGGCCTCCGCCCGTTCCAGCCACTCAGCCGCCGGCCGGTGCTGTCCCAGCAGCAGCAGGAGAGTCCCCCGCTGGAAGGCGGTCCGCCAACGGAGGGCGAAGTCATGGGCAGGCAGGGCGGATTCAAAGCGCTCCAGCGCATCGAGGGCCGCCGGGTACTGCCGCTGGAAGACATGGAACGCCACCATTGTCCAGTGGCATTCAAATTCTTCCAGTCCGGCCTCCCTCAGCCGTTGTTCCACCAGCCCCGAGGGGTGTTTCGCCAAGGCATGGGCGCACATCCGCCGTTGCTGCTCGAGGTCGCGGGACAGGCTGGAGGGGTAGGCGTACTGTCGGTAAAGCGCTTCCCGGACCAGCGCGATCCGGGCCCCCGCCATCACTGCCCGCAAAAGAAAGTCGTAGTCTTCGGCACCGTGCATCGCCAGGTCGTAGCCCACGCGCCGGGCGAAATCGGTGCGGAAAGCGGGGACGCCCACACCGGGCAGATAGTTCCGCTCGAAGCACCGCACCAGGTCGGAGGACTCACGCAGGAAAGGCGGAATCACGAGACGGCGCAGGAAAGCCCCCCCGGTCCCGTCGTGAAGCTCGATTTCATCGAAGGCCAGATCCGCAGGCGCCCGCTCGAGCTGTTCCACCAGGCGGCGACAACGTCCCGGGACCAGCTCGTCGTCCGCGTCCAGCCAGACGCCGAACCGGGTCCCGATCGCTTCCAGTCCAGCCTGTCGCACGGCGCCGAGGGTCAGCGACGCCGGAAGCGACAGCACCTCCAGGCGGGGACAGGCCCGCCGGGCCAGTTGCGGTGTGCCGTCACGCGAGCCATGGTCCAGCAGCAGGACCCGGGCACCCGGCTCACCGGCGGCGGACGCCACAGCACGGCCGATGGTGGCAGCGGCGTTGCGGGCGGGGATCAGGATGGTGAGAGGAGGGTTCAAAGGCTTACAACCCGGCAGGCCAGTCCGAGTAGAGCGGAATGACGGGGAGGGAAGGAGCGATCCTGGACATCGTCTCCAGCATTTCGCCCTCGTAGGAAACCGACGAAAGAACCACCGCGTCCACCTGCCGGAAATCGAAATCCTCGGGGCGGCTCACCGGGATCCCGCGGATATGGCTGTCAGCCGGGGATCCGGCGAGTACGGCTCGGCATTCCAGCCAGTCCGGCAGCCCCCAGCGCAGCAGTTCTCGGCTGTGTCCGCCGGCGCCGTAGAGAGCGACGCGACGGATTCCGTGGCAGCGGCAGCGCAGGAGTGCCCGCAGCAGCCGCCGACACAGGAAAGGGTTGAAGGCCGGCGAATCCGGCGGCAGGCGGCGGGGAAGGGGATCGAGGGGATCCCCGCTTCCCGTCGAAACCGTCCAGCCCTGGACGCCTTCCTCCAGCAGGAGCTGGTCGTGCCGCGGAGCGACCGGCTCGGCCGGCAGTTCCGGCAAACTCGCCCAACTGCAGGGGGGCCAGTCCCAGGGACAGGACACGGCGACTCCCTGGTCAAGGGCCACCCGGGCCAGACCGGCCGCCGCCACCGCTCCGGCGGGAGTCCGCGGGCGGATCACCATCTGCCGGCCCGCCTGCGCGGCATGGAGCAGGCCGTACAGCAGCGGGAGGCGCACCCGAACGTCGCCTCCGGCAGGCGGCCCCAACCACTGTTGCCACCGGCGGTCTTCCTCCTCTTCGGAGGGGCTGAAAAGCGGACCGTCGAGATGCAGGGTGGTGATCCGTCCGCCGGGCTCCCTTTCCTCCCGGCAGCGGACCAGTCCCCAGCCGTCACGGCCGGCCACCGGAACTCCGAACTCGAAGTCCCAGTTTCCGCCGAAGTGCGCGGATCCGAAATCGCGTTGCTCCTCGGGCGTCCGGCGGAAGCCCTGGGCATGATCCAGATGGTAGACGTTGCCGAGGAACTCGATGCGGACTCCGCGGGCGGCGGCGCCGAGGAAGAACTGCCAGTCCTTGGCCCGGGTGGTCCAGCGCACCACTTCGTTGAAGCCGCCGGATTGCAGCCAGGTGTGACGGTCGGCGAGGGCGAAGTCGCCGCCGGCACCGAGATAGTAGGGCGGCGGCAGTCGTCCCTCGCCGGAGGGGAGCTGGTGTCGGGGATCCTTCAGCTCAGGCCACTCCAGGTGGGGGGGGACGTCGATGCGGTGGGCCCGATAGAAGATCCCGGGACGGAGAGTGCCGGCGGCCAGCCGCGCCGCCAGCGCGTCGTCCAGCAGGATGTCGGCGTTGGTAACCAGGATCCAGTCGCCGAGAGCCCGTCGGATCCCTGCGTTCTTGGCCGGCATCTCATGGAACGGCATGTGGGGGTTGAGGGTGTAGGCGTGGTGGATGGCGGGCTCGATCAGCACCGCCCGTGCGGCGGGGAAAGCGGCCGTGAAGGCGCGGGCAAGCGGTGGGCGCTCGGGCAGGGGGTTCCACTCGCAGAGGATGTATTCGAAATCGAGATGGAGCTGATCCAGCAGCCGGCTGTTGTGGCGGACGGAGCGAAAGCAGCGGTCGACGAAGCCGGCGCCGTAGTCGTCGTTGCGGGCGGCGACGACCACACTCAGTCGGGGATCAGCCATGGGATCGGGTCGAGGGGTTCGTGGCCGTCAGTTGCTGAATCGTCGTGGGAGCATCCACGGCGAAGAGGATATGCCCGTACTGGAGGTAAGCCACATCTTGGCCACTGGCCGGATCCAGGTGGTGAAACCGGGTGCAGGCCGCAAATTCGTCCGGTTCGACCGTCTCCTTGGTTACGAGATTAACGGCTTTGTAACCCAACCGGGCGGTAAAGTTGAACAGTTTCTCGATGGAGTCCCCAAGTACCTGCATGCTCTTGCCGTGCACCTCGCACACGATTAAGGGACGGCTTCTGCGTAACACGCCTTCCGCACCTTGGAGGATCTGCAGTTCGGCGCCTTCACCATCTACCTTGATGACTGAGGGCAGGCGACGGCGATGGAGGAAATAGCGGTCGAGACTCACCATTGGGAGGCGAAGGATTCCCCAATCACCCGGATGACGGCAGATAGTGGACGCCACGTGCAGCCCCTCGGGACTGACATGGAACGGTACCGAGTTCGTATCCTCCCTTCCTACCAACGCCGCGACACACGAGCAGATAGACCCGTAGTGGTTCAGCTCGACGTTGATACGCAGCAGCCGGCTCAACTCAGGATGGGGTTCGAATGAGTGGACTCGACCGTCCGGCCCGACCAGTCGAGCCATCACGAGGGTGAATATTCCCACGTTGGCCCCAACGTCAACGACGACCATCCCGGGCTTGACCAACCGCACGACGGCATCGAAGGGATAGACCTCGTAAGGATAATCGTGGCGAGGAAGCCAGCGTTCCAGCGACGGGTGGACCTGGAATGCATGGCCGTTAGGGTACGTGGTGATGGCGCGAAGCGAGTTTGACTGTGCGTTCAGGTTGTGCCTTCCTTTGCGACTGTCACGGAAACGGATTCGAGGCAGACCTGGCGGATGCGGTACCGGGCCATCCCGTCGCCGTAGACCGGCCGGGGGGTTCTCATGGTGCGCTGGAGTGCGTCGTCGGCGAAGAAACGGTGGACGGCCCGCACGATGCTCCCGTCGTCGGTGCCGGCCAAAATGGCGTTGCCTGCCTCGATTCCCTCCGGACGTTCGGAAACTTCCCGCATCACGAACACCGGGATTCCCAGGGTCGGACACTCCTCCTGGAGGCCCCCGGAGTCGGTCAGCACCAGGGCGCTGCGGGCCAGCAGGGAACACAGCAGGGGGTAGTCGAGGGGATCCAGCAAATGGATGCGGCGCTCGCCGTCGAGGATTGCCTGCAGCGGTCCCCGGACGTTCGGATTGGGGTGAACCGGCCAGATCCAGTGGAGGTGTGGGAAATCGCGGGCCAGACGTTTCACGGCGCAGGCGATCCGCCGGATGCCGCCGCCGAAGGACTCCCGGCGGTGGGCGGTAACCAGGGCGAAATGTCCGGATGCGGCGGGTTGAAGCAGCTCCTGGATTTCCTCGGGAGGGTTCAGGGAGGGGGGATCGGTTGCCTTGAGCTTCTGCAGGGTCCACAGGAGCGCGTCGATGGCGGTGTTGCCGGTGACCGTGATCCGGTTCTCATCGACGCCGGCCTTGCGCAGTTCGTCTGCGGAGCGGGCGGTGGGAGCGAAGCAGTGGTCCGCCACCAGGTCGATAATGCAGCGGTTGATCTCCTCGGGGAACGGAGCGAAGCGGTTGTGGGTGCGGAGCCCGGCTTCCACGTGACCTACGGGGATGCGGCGGTAGAAGGCTGTCAGCCCAACCACCATGGCGGTGGTGGTATCGCCCTGGCAGAGCACCAGGTCCGGGCGGGTCTTCTCCAGCAGGGCATCGACGGCGGTCAGTGCGCGGGCGGTGAAGCCGGCCAGGCTCTGGTTGTCCGTCATGAGGTCGAGGGAGTGGTCGGGCGCCAGTGCGAACCAGTCCAGCAGGGGCCGGATCAGGTCCCGGTGCTGGCCGGTGTTGCACAGCCGGTGGGTGATGCCGGGGGCGGGAAGTTCCGCGAAGGCGTGGGCCACCGGGGCCATCTTGATGACCTCGGGTCGGGTGCCGAAGAAGGAGAGGATGGTTTTCATGTCCTCAGCGCTGATGGAGGGAAGGATAGCCGAGAAGCTCAATGATCCCTGGAGCCACTGCGCTCAGGAGGAGCATCTCACGTTCGGTCAGGTGGCGCCGATCGCCTCGGACATCAAATCTCCCGGAGTCGCTGCCACTCAGCGCGCGATTGGAGCCGACGGTCACCCGTTCTCGCCAGTCGTCGGGTAAGACTATCCCACAGGCGCCAAGCAACCGCTCAAAGTAGCGATAGGCCTCCTCTGATTCGACGCACGCTGTCATCCGCAACAACTCCTCGTACCGAACAAGGAAAGCCTGATCAACCCATGCCAAGGCGAAGTTGACAAACATTTGAGCTACCGAGGGATGATCATCACGCAGGTCGCCAAACTGGAGCCGCCAGCCGGTGATGATGAAGGGAATGATCTCGTCGAGGGACAGCATATGGTGGCGTGCGTAGGCGCCGAGAGCGCAGGTGTTTGCCATCTGTTCGGAGAACATGAAGCGGGCGTGTGCGAGGACGTAGTCCCCAGGATCCCGAACCAGCACCAGTAGTCGGTGACCGCGGAGGAGAACGGCGGTAGCTGGAGAACGCGTAAGATGTCCCGTCAGAAGCTGTGGCGTTCTTGTGGGCAAGGCCTCGAAAACATTGGAATCGGTGATGAAGGGTAAATGGATCTGCTCCCAGGGGACGAACATCAACAGGATGTTTCTGAGCAGAAGTGTTCCACACTTGGGCACCGAAGAAAGCACCACTGATTGGGACAGCGGAGTTTGTTGAAACGACCGGTTCGCTGCTTCCAGCAGGTCGTACAGGGAACCCGTCACCTGTTTGGGGTCGGCGCGTCTGAGTGTCAAGGACGACCCCTCCAAATTTAACCGGCGCGGCAGAATGGAGAGAAGGGCTTTCCAAACTGCCTCGTCGGTGTGGATACCAGCATTTCCGCCAAGCTACGGCCGCAGTGGAAGGACGCCAGTTCCTCCCGCCAGGCAGGGTCCACCAGGGGCGTGGAATCTGAAACGCGGTCGAGGAGGGAGGTCAGGACCGTGAGCGCCTCCGTGGGATCCGTGCAAGACCAGCCGGCCCCGGCCGGGAGCAGGCGTGCGGGGGCGGTTCCTTCCGTCAGCAACACAGCTTTGCCCCGACACAACGCTTCCACTACCACATGGGAACTGCGCCTCCGATAAGCATCGGGCTCGTATAGGGCCAGCACCACATCCGTCTCCGCCAGCAGCGCCTCGTATTCATCGGTGGTCAGGCGCTGCTGCAGCAGTCGGCCGCCCGGTCCCAGGGGCAGGCCCTCAAGCTCCGTGGTGACCCGGTCGCACTCCACGTCGGCGCCGTTGCTGACAGTCTGTATGGTGAAGGCGATCCGGCCTGCAGCCACCAGCGGCTGAGCGGCCCGAACCAGCCCGGACACCCATGGATAACCCTTCTCCCGGCGGGCGTCCCCGAGATACCCAACCCGCAGCGGACCGGAACGGCGTCGGGGTGGCGGCGGAACCGGCTGCGCCGAGACAGGTATCGGCAGTACCCCAACTTCCACTCCGGCAGCCTCCCGATGCTGGGCGGCCAGCTCTTCGGTATCGGTCCAGAAGCAGACGCGGTCGGTGCGGCGGGCAAGACTTCGGAGGGAACGCACCCGGGTGGCATCCTCCGGCGGAACGTCATGGCGGAGGAACAGATGCCAGCGGGGACCGGGTTCCCGCAAGGCGGCGGCCAGGTATCTCACCAGTGCGGCCAAATCCTGGTCCGAGATGTTGGGGACGAACACGTGGTCGCCGGGACGGGCGCCCTCGGCGTCCAGAATCAGACGGGTCTGGAGGACGAAGTGGGCGCTCGTTCGGCGGCCGGGGGGCAGGTTCGGCAACGCCAGGTTCCGCCCCCAGAAGTCGTACCAGTAGACCGGATAGACCCGCGCCGCGGAATCCAGGCCGACTGTCAGTTGCCGGTTGGTGCCGGCCACAGCTTCGACGCCCAGTTCACGGCTCCCGGCCAGGACGTTCTGGGCATAGTGATAGTGATGACCAATCTCGGACCTGAGGGTGGGATCGAGCAGAAAGAGTTTCGGACGACGGTTGCGGCTGCGCGGCCTGGCGGCTGCGGGCAGCAATGGACGCAGTCGGGCGAACTGTTTCTCCCAGCACAGTTCTGTTTCGTGGGCACGGCGGCAGTTCTCCACCAACCGGCGGTAGCGGGGGGTGCCGAAGACTGCTTGGGCCTCCCGCAGGCCGTCCTCGAAAGCACCCAGCGACCAGTCGCGCAGCAGAATGCCGCAGTCATGGGCTTCGATCACCTCCCGGCATTGGGGGTGCGGACCGGCGATGGGCGGTACACCGTCGGCGATGGCCTCGAAGAATTTGTTGGGGCAGGCATGCAGGGTGTCGAACGAATCGGGATTCCAGCTTACGAAGGACCACGCGTACTGGCGCCGCAGGGCGGCGACGGTGCGGTTGTCCAGCAGTCCGCGGTAGCTGAAACCGTGCCTGAGGGCCGCCTGGCGGTCGCGAAGGATGGAGAAGGCACGGTCCTGGTCCGGAAGGCGTCCGTACAGGTCAAACTCCGGACGGGACGCCGACCGCTGGACCAGGTAGCCGACGAAGTTTCGATCGGCGCCCAGGGAACCCTGCAGGATGACTTTGCCGTTGCGGCCCTCCGGAGGCAGCGGCGCTTCGCCTCTACGCGGGGTGGCGTTGTAGATCGCGATTCCCGGGACACCTTCCCAACGGAACAACCTTTCGTAATAGGCGCGCCGCTCGGGCTCCGGGTAGATTGCCAGTGAGATGCGGGACCGCAGAAGGCTGTGTTCCTCCCAGTGTTTGCTGCGGAGCGGGCTGCCGTCGGAGCCTCCGGGGAGCTCGAAAGCTTGGTAAATGATGAACTTGGGATGATGAGTCGCCTTCAGAATGGCTTCAAGGTAGGTGTAGTGGGTACAAACCAGCAGGTCGGGACGCCAGGCGTCCAGCCAGCGGGCTGCGCTCGCGGCCCTGAAGTCCTCGTATTGCAGTGGTGTCAAGACCCCGGACGCTGGATTGCGCCCCGCCGGGTAACGCGACAGATGGCCGTCGTAGATGGCGGCAAACGGAATCTCCGGGCGGTGGCGTCGCATGCTGGACGCCATCTCCTTCTCGAAGCTTCTCGAGGAGAGGATGACGAAGTCGAGACCGTGGGGTTCGAGCTGTTCGATTCCCTTGACGGGGAGGCCGGCAAATTCCGGTTGGGCCGGGACCTCCGAAGTGATCAGGGTGGTGATGTCCGGGCCCTGGTGGATGCGCCACAGCTCCAGCAGCGCCTTGGTGTGGGTGCCTGCTCCGTACACACCCAGCCTCCGGAACCGTTTCGACTTGATGTAGGCCACCAGTTCCGGGACCACCGATCCCATAGCCGCGCGATGTTCGTTGATGGGCCAGAAGTGGTGGATCGCCAGGTCTGGGAACTGGTCGTCGCGGTCGGGATGGGACTCCCACCGTGGGGCGAAGACGCCCGCCGGCACCCGTACCCGGTAATGGCGGGCCAGGTCGCGCAGCAGGTAGACGATCTGGGGGGTTCCGTAGCCCAACGGGGTATAGGACAGGCAGCCGATGGTTTCAATCATGGTTGTCCGGGATGGTCGGGGCGGCCTCGTCGGCTTCCCACAAGGGGACCCAGGGCACTTCCGGATGTGCCGGGAGCCAGCTCTTGCGGAGGGTGGTTTCGTGGGTATGGGAGGAGGGGACAACGGCCTGGACCTCAGGTGGAAGGGGTCCGCCGGCTGCAAGGACGGGGCGTCCGCAGAAGGGTTTGCCGGGGTTTTCACTGACCAGCAAGGCCGCCACCGGTGGTCCGCCGAGCCCCTCCCAGATGGGCAACAGTTTGGCGGTATGATCCCCCGCCCCATAAAAGGCGACACACCGGTATCCCCGCCGGCGGCAGTGTTCGATGGCGCGGGCGGCAGCACGACACAGATTGGGGAAGGAGTAGACGGAATAGCCGGCGAGCGTCCGTTCCAGACGCTCTTTCTCCGCAGTCACCGCCTCGATTTCCTGCTCGCGCGCGGCCAGGCGGCACTTTGTTTCCTCAAGCATCCGGCGGTACTCCCACAGCATCGACTCGGCCGATCTCTTGCTGCCTACCGTGCCGATCCGGTCGCGATATCCGAGACGCCTGTTCAGTTCAATTCCCCCCAACTTGCGGAAGAGGCTTTCTGCCGCATCGGACCAGCAAGCCGCGGTCTGGGAAATACCGCCGGACCAGGTCTTGGTTGGCTGACCCAGAACGCGTTCGAGCATGCCGGCGGCTCGGTCAGGAGGCAGTTCAATGCCGGCTTTGGCAGCAAGAGCTTGAGCATGTTCTCTGCTGCCCTGGACGAGGTCTTCGAAGCGGACTGTAAAGACTTCCGGTTGGGCTTCCCAGCCGGCCATCGATTCGATCCAACTCAACAACTCCGGGCCGCGATCGTGCAGGAACTCCAGGAAACGTACCCGCGGCTCTTCAATGGTCTTCCAGGCCCAGTCGCCGCCTCTTCCCGGACGGGACAGAAAGCGCATCATTGAAACCATTGCGCTGCGCAGTTCCCGCTTGGCGAAGATGATCGAGCTGCCGGCGGTTGCGGCAAGCGCCTCAGGAGCCCACACCAGATGGCCGACGGCAAACTGTCCCGCACGGACCAGTTCCATGGTTTTCGGCAGCGGAAGGATCTTTCGAAACTGGCGGTACTCCGAGACCATCTCCGAGATGGTTCGGCCCCGGTAGTCGTAGAAGCCGTCGTCGTTGATGTGAACTCCTGTGTCGACCAGCCCCAGCTCTCTCAGGAATGCCGCGATGAGGTATGTTCCCGACTTGGGAATGCTGACCACCAGTACCCTGGGTTTGCCCGGGATCGACAGCGGCGCAAACGACGGCCGACCGTCAATGGGATAGGTGGGGAAGTCGTACCCCGAGCCACCGTCTTCCCGGCCACCAGGTTCCTGATGTTCAGTCACAGCGCCGCCTCCTCCACCCAGCGCACCGTTTCCCGCAAGCCCTCCCGCAGGGGACGAAGCCGATAGCCCCCCAACGCCCGCCGCGCCTTCTCCACTGACAGGCACTTTGACCGCACTCCCACGTAGCGGGAAGCGTCATACCGGATCTCCTCCGCCGGAAAGCCTACCTGCTCGCAGATCAACCCGGCGAACTCCCGGATCGTGTGCTCCTCCCCCGCCCCCAGGTTGAAAAAGTCGCAAACCCCCAAGTCCGCCAGCGCGTCCAGCAACTCCAGGAAGTCCTCCACGTGGATCAGTTCCCGCCGCTGGAAGCCGTCACCCCACAACACCACCGGTTCGCCGTCCCTGCGACCCCGCAGAATCTTGCGCGCCAGATCGTAAATGAAGTGCGGCGGCCGGCCGTCCCGATGATAGTCGGCGCCGTAGATGGTGGACGGTATCGCATACAGGTACCGCAACCCGTACTGACGGTGCAGCGTCTGCAGGCCCACCAGCAGCATCCGCTTGGTCATGGCGTAACCGTAGAAACGTTCGATGGGAATCCCCTGCAGATAGTTGTCCTCCACCAGCTCGACGTCTTCCGGGTAAGCCACGCTGGTCCCCAGACTCACCATCTGGGCCTGAGGCTGGCGACGGGCCCAAAATGCCAGCACGTTGGTATTGATCTGCTGGTTGACGATCCACTGCTCACCTCCGTGGGTGGCGCAGAATTCGCCGGCACGGGTCCAGGCCGCCAGATGGTAAATGCGGTCGAACTCGTCCCCGGGATCCCAGTCCTCCAGCCGGACCCTGGTCAGGTCGATTTCGCCGGACCCCGGGGCCACGACCCGATGGCCCAGCCGGCACAGGCGCCTGACCAGGTGCCGTCCCACAAAACCGCTGCCCCCGAAAACCAGGACCTTCATCGCCGTTCAGGGCAGAAAAGCCGCCGTGCTGTCTCGCTGCGAGAGGATCGGATCGCGGATCGGCCACCGGATCGCCAGCTTGGGATCGTCCCACCGCACCGTGAACTGGCCGGCCGCGCCCGCGTAGTACTCGGACTGCTTGTACGAGAAGATGCAAAGCTCAGTCAGACACAGATGACCGTTGACACAGCCCGCCGGCACCAGAATCTGCCAACGGTTCCGGTCGTTGACCGCAAAGGCCTCCCAGTTCAGATAGGTGGGCGAATCCGGCCGCAGATCGGCCACCACAAAGTAGATCGCCCCGTACAGGCACTGGATCAGCTTCCAGGTCTTCCGGTCGCCGTGCAGACCCCGCAGAACGCCCTTGCGGGACACCGAAACGTCGTCCTCCACGAACACCACCGGCTGTCCGTCGGCGTCGGTGAAGCGGTAACGGTCCGCGCGGAAGGTCTCGACGTATTCGCCGCGGAAGTCGTGGAAGACCGGCGGCTGGATGACTCTCAAATCCCGAATCCGGGAGGATTCCTCAACTTTCATCACCGCCCTCCCCCTGCAGGGCGAACCGGTCGCCGTGCCTCTTGAGAAAAGTCTCTGCCTCCGCCAGGCTCTCCTCGGTGCCGATGTCCAGGAACGGGGCGCCGGTTTCCACCACCAGGATGCGGTGGCGGGCCGCCAGGGCCGGGAAGACCTGGGTCTCGAAACTCAACGGCAGGGTCGTCGGGAACTCCCGCAACAGCCGGTGGCGGAACACATAGACTCCGGCGTTGACCAGCCCGGCGCCGGGACGCTTCTCCCGGAAACCGGCCAGAGTCCCGTCGGACCCGGTCTCGACCGTGCCGAACCGCGACGCGTCCGCCACCCGAACCGCCAACAGGGCGCCACTGCCGCCGTGCACCTCCACTGCCTCCCATAACGGGCGCAGGTCCGCCAGGGCCAGGGAGTCGCCGTTGGCCACCAGCCACGCCGCCGGCGCCGGCCGGGAATCCAGGGCCACGCAGTGCAGGAAGCCGCCGGCGGTTCCCAGGGGATGGGGCTCGGCATGACAGCGGACCCGGATCCGCGGGTGCGCAAAGCGGTCGAAGTGTGCCTTCACCACTTCCGCCAGGTAACCGGTGGAGAGCAGAAACTCGTCCACCTGCCCAGCCTGGTGAACCCAGCGGATCACCCATTCCACGAAGGGCCGTCCGGCGGCAGGTGCCATCGGCTTCGGCAGCCCGACCAGGCGATGCCGAATCCTCAGGCCGAGACCGCCTGCCAGAATGACCGCTCTTCTGGACACCATCAGACATTTCCGTAACGTGTGTTGCGAAGAATGGTGTACCCCTTGATCAGCTCCCGTATCCCCCGATCCAGGTCCCACTGGGGACGAAAACCGGTGGACAGCAGGCGCTGGTTGGAAACGATGTAGTCCCGCTTGTCGGGGTCCTCGCCGATGGGGGCTTCCAGGTACACGAACTGCGGGAGATGGCGCCGGATCAGGGCACACAGCTCCAGCTTGGAGAGGTTGGCATCCTCCAGGCCCACATTGTAGACGCGACCTTTCATGCTTTCGAACCGCTCCAGGGCGAAAACGAAAACGCGCGCCACATCCCGGATGTGGATGTAGTTGCGCTTGAAGTGCCCCTCGAAAACGACCACCGCCCGATCGTGAACCGCCCGGTAGACGAAGTCATTGACCAGCAGATCCACCCGCATCCGCGGCGACATGCCGAAGACCGTGGCCAGCCGGAAACTGATGCTGTTCTCCCGTTCCATCACCACCTTCTCGGCCTCGACCTTGGTGACGCCATAGAGCGAAATGGGGCGCAACGGGGTTTCCTCGGTGCAAAACCGGTCCTTCTCCCCGATGCCGTACCCGCTGTTGGTGACCGGCAGGAGAATGGGCTGGGCGGCTGAGGCCAGCCGGCACAGCAGGGCGACGGCCTCGTGGTTGATGGTTCGCGCCGCCACCGGATCCGCCTTGCAGGCCGGTGCTCCCACCACCGCCGCCAGCGGGATCACCGCTTCGTGGTCGGCGACGAGCTTTCGCATCAGGGATTCGTCCCGGCAATCGCCGCGGACCACCTCGAAGCGGTCGTCGTGGCAGCAGTCGGTGAGGGAGGACTGGCGGAAGCGGAAATCATCCACCACGGTGACCGAATGGCCTGCCCGCAACAGTTCCGGGACAAGCACAGAACCGATGTAACCGGCGCCGCCGGTGACCAGGATCTTCATGGCCGGACCTCAGGAGTGGACGATGGTACTGCCGGGGGCGTTCATGGAGAAAGAGATCTCGTAATGGCCCTGCAGGGCGGCCCGGACCGATTCCCTGCGCTCCGGCGGTACGAAAAACGCCATGAAGCCGCCCCCGCCTGCACCCAGCAGCTTGCCGCCCAACGCCCCGGCTTCGATGCCCAGTCGATACATGTGATCGATCCGGCCGTTACTGACTTCGGAAACCAGGGCGCGTTTCTCCAGCCAGCTTTCGTGCAGCAGGCGGCCGAACTCACTCAGGGGACCGCTGCCGGTCAGAATGTTGTGGGCCCGCTCCACCAGCCGGTACATGCGCAGCAGATTCTCACGGATCCGGTCCAGGCAGTTCAGCTTGCACTGCTCCAGTGAGGCCGCCCGTCGGGTGATCCCGGTGAAGAACAGCAGGATCGACTCCTCCAGTTCCCGTTGCCGGTCGTTGGTGAGCGCGATCCGGTGGACGTTGAAGCCGCCGGCGGGTTCGAACTCGATGACGTTCAAACCGCCGAAGGCTGCGAAAATCTGATCCTGCCAGCCTACCGCTTCCTGCATGACGTCGCGCTCCAGGTGAATCGCCAGGCGGGCGAGGGCGTCTTTGGCGATGAACTTTCCCGTGAAGGCGGACAGGGCGTTGACCAGGCCCACAGTGAAGCTGGATGAGGAGCCCAGTCCGGAGAACGCGGGAAGATCCGCCGCCAGAGAGATCTCCACGTCCCGCTCCAGGCCGAAATGCTTGAGGATTTCCCGGAAGGGGCGGTGCTCGATTTCGTCCACGCTGCGGACACACTCGGTGCGGCGGTAAGCCAGCCGGATCGAGTAGTCGAAGAGCTCCGAGGGGAAGCGGGTGACGCAGTGATAGATGTACTTGTCGATGGCAGTCCCCAGCACGGCGCCTCCCCGGTCCCGGAAAAACTCGGGGAAGTCCGTTCCGCCGCCGAAGAAACTGATTCGCAGGGGGGTCCGGCTGATGATCATCGCGACAACTGCTCCTCCCGGCTGGCACGCTTCGCGCCTCTCACTTACAGGTCGGAGCGATCAGCGTCAGTATCCCGCGCCGGGGCGACACCACCAACACATCGTCGGTTTCCGGCTGGGGGATTAGGTCCGGACGCCGGCTCCGCGGCCCTCCGCCACCTCGCAACCCGAGAGCCGTCCTCAGCCCCCGCTCCAGCAACGGGGGTCGAGAAGTTCGGGGTCCAAGACCGGCAGGGCATCGAAGAACCGGATAACCCGATGCTCATCCAGCCCACGCTCGAGAGCCACCGCCTGCCGCAGCTCCTGGCGCGATCGGACGCCCAGCACCACCGTCGACAAGGCGGGGTGACCCAACACATACTCCAAAGCCGCCTCGAGCAGGGTCGCACCAAGGCGGGCCAACCTGGCCTCCATCCGCTGCACGGCTTCCCGGAGCGGGGACAGGTCCGGTGGCAGCGCCCGGACCCGCGGACCCAGGACGCCCTTCAGCAGGGCGGAGCGCCCCACCACCGCCGGCGAGCCGGCATCCAGCGACTCAAGCAAGGGCTCCATCCGCCGATCCAACAGATTGAAGGGTACCTGGATGGTCTCGATTTCCCGGATTTCCGCCGCCCTGCGGGCGGCGTCGAGCTCGTAGACCGTGGCGCCGATCGCCCGCAGCTTGCCCTGGTCCCGTGCCCGCACCAGTTCCTCCAGGCCGGTGCCGGCGGCGAGCTGGCAGGCAGTCGCGTTGTAGAGCTGCACCAGGTCGATGGAGTCGACTCCCAACGCGCGCAGCCGCTCGTCGAGCTGGCGGGGCAGGGAAGCCGGATCGGGCCAGACCTTGGTGGCCACGTAAACCTGGTGGCGGCGTCCTCTGAGGACTTGGCCGATCAGCGTTTCGGCATCGCCGTAAGTGGGGGAGGTGTCGATGAAGTTGATGCCGGCCTCGATGGCGTCGAGGAGCAGCCGTCGGGCTTCGCGGCGGTCGGGAACCGCAGCCTCGCCGGGAAGGAGGAACCCGTAGGGCGCCGCCAGCCCGGCCGACCCCAATCCCAGACGGGACACCTGCCAGCCGAGTCTGCCGAAGTTCCGGTACTGCATGGAGTTCGGTGGCGGAGATCGTGTCCCGTCTCCGCCCGGAGAGTCAATACAGAGTCCAGCCGCCGTCGACCACGAGATTCTGTCCGGTGACCCACGCCGAGGCGTCGGAAGTCAGGAAAACCACTGCACCTTTGAGGTCGTCGGGCCCACCCATACGCCGCAAGGGAGTCCGGGCGACGTAACGATCGACGAAGTCGGCCGGCTGTCCCGCCTGCAGACCACCGGGGCTGATGCAGTTGACTCTTACCTGGGGGGCCCAGTGAACCGCCAGATAACGCGTCATCTGAATCAGCCCTGCCTTGGAGACGCCGTACACCAGCGGGCTGTCGAGCCCGGAGGTGCCGTAAAGCGCTGGATCGGGGGAGACCACTCCGTAGATGCTGGCGACGTTGAGGATCACCCCGGAACCCGCCCGGCGCATCACCTGGGCCGCCTCCCTGCTCAACAGCATGGCACCCGCCAAATTGACGCGCAGGACCGAATCCCACTCCGCCGGAGTCACCGCCTCCACCGGTTTAAGCAGGTTGGCCGCGGCGTTGTTGACCAGGATGTCCAGCCGCCCGTGACGCCGGCTGATGGAGGCAATCAGGCGGCAGGTAGAGTCGAGGTCCCCCGGCAGCAGAACCTCGCCCTCCACGTCCAGCCCGGCTGCCCGGAAACCGGAGGCGGCCGCGGCGGCCCGTTCCAGACAGCGCGATGTCAGAATCACCTTCGCCCCTGCCTCGGCCAGCGCTTCCACGACCTGGCGCCCGCAACCGGAACCGGTGCCGGCGGTCACCAGCGCAACGCGGCCGGCCAGACTGAACAGGTCTGCGACACGTCGGGACATGGGGGAAGTGTACTGAATCACCGGCGAAGGAACGATCCCCGGAGCTGAACCCGCCGGGTCGGATCGACCCGCCGGACAGAATCCTTCCGGCCATTCAGCGCACGAGAAACAGCCCGAACTTGAGGTAGGCGGTTTCCGGCATCGCCGGCAGCACCGGATGGTCGGGGGCGGCGCCCCGGCGCTCCAGGAGCAGCAGTCGGCGCCGGGAGCGGGCCGCGGCCTCGGTGACGGCCTGGTAGAAGTCCGCCTCCGGCAGATGGTGGCTGCAGGAGGCCGCTGCCAGGATGCCGCCTGGACTCAGACAGCGGAGTCCCAGTTCGTTCAGCTTCCGGTAGGCTTTCCGGGCCTTGGGCAGGTCCTTGCGGCGGGGGGCAAAGGAGGGCGGATCGAGAATGACCACCTCCCAACGACGCCCGCCCGCCATGGCCTCCTCCAGAAAAGCGAAGACGTCGGCGGCGACAAACTCCACCCCTGCGATGCGGTTGAGCCGGGCATTGGCCGCCGCCAGCTCCAGCGAAGGCGCCGAGGCGTCCACGGCGGTGACGGCGGCGGCCCCGCCACGGGCGGCGTGCAGGGCGAAGCCTCCAGCGTGACAGAAACAGTCGAGGACGGTCCGCCCTTCGCAAAGGGCGGCCACCGCCCTGCGGTTCAGCTTCTGATCCAGGAAGAATCCGGTTTTCTGACCTTCCAGCAGATCCACCTGGTAACGGATGCCGGCTTCCTCGATTTCGATGGGGCCGTTCCAGGTGCCGTACCGGACGCCCTTGCGTTTGGGCAGGCCTTCGTAGTCCCGCAGCCCGACTTCGTTGCGTTCGATGACGGCTTTGGGCCGGAACAGCTCCACCAGGGCGGCGACCACGGCCTCCAGCCTGCGGTCCATCCCGGCGCACACAGCCTGTACCACGAAATGTTCTCCGTAGCGGTCCACGATCAGGCCGGGGAGGAGATCGCTCTCCCCGTGAACCAGCCGGTACGACGTTTCTCCGGGCAGCAGCCGACTCCGCAGCTCGGCTGCCTCCCGGATCCGATTCGCGAAGAAGCTCTCATTCAGTTCGGTCTGGGGAGGGACCCCCAGCAAACGGCCGGAGATGAGGGAATGCGGGTGGTAGAGAGCCAGACCCAAGGAACGTCCATCGGCGGCGACCACCTCCACCGGGTCGCCCGGTCCGGCGGCGGGGTGAGTGCCCACCTCGTTGGAAAACACCCACAGATGACCCGCACGCAGACGCCGGTCCTCGTGGGGTTTGAGTACCAGCGTCTCCATGGCGCGCCAGCATAACACCGGGGGAGGCGGGAGTCAGGAGTCGGGAGTCGGGAGCAGGAGTCAGGAGGCAGGACACAGGAGTCGGGAGGGGGAGTCAGCAGTCAGGACACAGGAGGCGGGAGCTGGAGTCAGCAGTCAGGACACAGGAGTCGGGAGGGGGAGTCAGCAGTCAGGACACAGGAGTCGGGAGCGGGAGTCAGCAGTCAGGACACAGGAGTCGGGAGACGGGGGAACGGGAAGTGGATGGCTCCACTGGAGCCGTTCCTGTCGTGACACGCCCCCGCGTGTCCCCCAGGCGCCTCCCGCTTCCCGACTCCCCACTCCTGTATCCTGACTCCCGTTTCCTGACTCCTGTATCCTGACTCCTGTATCCTGACTCCTGTATCCTGACTCCCGTTTCCCGCCTCCCGCCTCCCGCCTCATTGCCCGGCGACCGGCACCGTGGCGAACTGCGAGACCCCACCGACCAGCCGGTTCTGGATCATGACCGCCGAAAGGCCCTGGCCCCGGACCCGGATCGTCCCCTGGAACGAGTTGAGATCCACCGGCCGGTCCCACTGGATCTCGTCGACGAACTGCGGGATCTGGCCGAAGCCCGCCACCTCGATCACCGCCTCTGCCACCACCTGACCGTTCCCGTCCACCAGCTCTACCGGATACGCAGCATCATCCGGTTCCAGGTTCTGGATCGCCACTCCCGTCCGGATGTTTTGGGGAAGGCGCGAGTCCACCGGACCGACGAAGCCCTGGGAAAACCTCGGACCGGCCTGGACACCCGCCAGGCCGAAACCTCCACCGAAGACGATGACCCCGCTTACCGGAGTGTCGGCGGTCACGATCACCGACCCAACCTGCAAAGCCCCTGTCCCGGAAGTCTCCAAGACTTCAACCCCGCCGGGAGGAATCTCCACCACCCGGTCGAGGGGTTGTCCCTCCAGCACGAAGGGGTTTCCCTGTGAGGTTCGACCGAGGATCCGCGCGTTGGCGCTCAGGGAGTTATCCAGATTGAACAGGAAGATCTGGCTGACAAAGCCCTGCCCGTTTCCAAACTGGGGGAAGTGGAGGCTGAGGGAGAGGTCCTCTTCGTCGTCGATGCGGACTTCGGTGGCGGTCACTGCGCCCAGGGTCGCTCCACCGAGCGGATCGCTGAGAACGATCTGGAAGGTTTCGACCCCCTCGAAGCGGGCGGGTTGCTGGGCGGGTTCGTCGAGAATCTGAATCTGGATGAACTTGGTGCCGCCTTCGCCGTCGGCAAAGGAAATCCTGCCGGCTGCGGCTGTGTAGTCCTGGCCGGCGGTGGCGGTGCCGTCGACGGTGCTGAAGGCCGCTGAAACCTCACCGTCGGTTCCGCCGGTGCGCTGGACGCCGACCTGGATGACCCCTGCCGATTCGGCTACCTCGATCTGCGCCTGGGTCAGTTCCAGCACCCCGGGCTCCGCCTGGGCGGGCGGATTATAGGTCACGCTCAGGACCGGCCGTGCCGCCGGCGCTTCACGGCTGTTGAACCGCTTGGCCGTGTGGTCGTCGGCTTCGTTGCCGATGACGATCCAGCCGAAATTGGCGGCGGGGTTGTTTACCCAGCCCTGGACGTCGTCGATCATCCCCTGCGACTGCCAGGTGTAATCGCCCACCGGCCCCACCGGCGTGGTGGCGGAGGCAACGGCCTGGTAGTCGCCGCCCGGGGCCGTCCAGAAGGAGGTATTGAAGAAGTTGTGCAGCCAGGTGGCGTCGCCGGTGGTTGCCGGGGCTCCGGAGCCCTCTTCGCCGCCGGCGTTGGAGGTTCCTTCGCCCCAGTCGCGGTTCAGGCGGTGCAGCGAAACGTTCTGGACCGTGTTCTGGTTGGTGCGGCTCATGCGCAGGCGCAAACTGGCCGCAGTTACCGTGGAACCGGCGGGGATCTGGCTCAGGTCAAAGGCCAGAACCCCCCGGTGCAGGCGGCTGCCGGCATTCGGTCCGGTCCGGCCGGCGAAGAAGGCCTCGCCCTTGCCGTTACTCAGATTTCCCATTTCGCTTTGATACAGAGTGTTGTCCTTGGACGGATTGAGTTCGACGGTCACCGGATTCTGGGCCCAGAGTGTTCCTCCCAGAAACAGGGCCGCCGAACACGCAGCCGTGCACATGATCCTCATGGATGTTGTCCCTCCGTTATGAGCGTTCAGGCTCCCCCGGGCGTGGATGAACTTGTAACTATTGAAGACATTATTGCCCAAATGGTTCAACTGGTGGCCCCCCGGTGCAGGCGACAGGGGCGCCGGTCGTTCCCCCGCATCACGCCGACTTCGCTGCCCACCTGGATCATGGAGATTACGCCGCCCGGTGGACCATGCGGTTCGTGCGGGTAGCCTGGGCTCCGGCGGTGGAGCCTGTGCCCATTCACAAACCCCGGCTTTCGGGCTATCCTGAGCGGCAATGGCGGTTCGGAGACACGGCCTCTGGATTCTGGCGGCTGCGGCCGTTTGGCCGGTGACAGTAGGCGGGTTGGTGGCGGCGGACGTGGTGGTGCGAGGAGACGCCCAGACCCTGGCTCCCTGCTCGCGCCTCGCTTGGGCGCCCCAGGAACGGGTCCCGGTGTTCGACGCCCTCACTGCACCGGACACCGAAGAAGCGCGACGCAAGCTGGAAGCCACGGACAGGCTCGTGCGTGAGATCACCGGGGAACGGCTCCAGCGGCGGGGACGCCGGCTGGAGGGAAACGAAGCACCATGCCTGGTCAGCTATACGGTTTTTCAGGAACTGGACCTGGACATCGCCCGTCACGGCTCGGGGACCATGGCGCCCCGCTCCTCGGACCCGGTGGGCGGCGGCAATCCCGAGGCCGGGCCCCATTCCCAGCTTAAACAGGTGGCCACTTTCACGCTGACCATCCGGCTGGCCGGCAGCGACCAGATCCTGTGGCAGGGGGAACTGAAGGAGCCGGTGGGCACCGCCAAGCAGGTTCCCAAAGGGCTGGAAAAGATCGTTCGGCGAGTGGCTGACGCCGTTCCCAAACCCTGAGCCCCGCGCTTGCCCCAGGCGCGACCGGCGTGAAACAATCGGCGCCCGAGGACGCGATCGTTCCATGGCTGTTCCCTACCTGGCCTGGAAGACTGCCGACGGACAGGAGACCCGCTTCGAGATCGACCGGGATGAGATCTCCATCGGCCGACTCTCGGAATCGGATGTGGTGTTGGCCAATCCCTATGTTTCCCGGCGGCACGCCCGGATCGTACGGCGGGACCGGCACTACTTTCTGCAGGACCTCAACAGCACCCATGGCACTTTCGTGAACGGCCGCCGGATCTTGGAACAGCGCCTGCGCGACTCCGACCGCATCGCATTCGGGCGCGACCAGGTGGAGATGCGGTTTTTCACCGGTGAGCGGTCGCTGCGGGGTCTGGAAGCACCGCTGGTGGACACCGATCTGGAAAAGTCGGTGATGCAGTTGACCTCGGTGATTCCGCTGCCGGAATCGGAGTCCTCCCATCTGGAGAAGATTTCCCACATCCTCAATTTCCAGTACCAGTGGGAGAAAAACTTCTCGGCGGAAAGAACCTTCCAGCAGATTCTGGAGGCGGCGCTGAAGCTGAGCGGAGCCGAGCGCGGCTTCATCCTGCTCAAGGAGACCCCCAGTTTCAAGTACGTGGTCGGTATGAACGGCCAGGGCGAGTTGCTGGAAGAATCGGATTTCCGCACCAGCCATTCGGTGGTCCGAGAGGTCCTGGAACACGGCATGCCGGTGCTTATGACCGAGAACATCGACCAGGCGTTTGCTCTGCAGCAGAGCATCCTGGCCATGGACCTGCGGGCGGTGGCCTGCATGCCGCTGAAGTGGATTTCCAGCGCTTCGGACACCCCTGAGGTCAGGGGAATCCTGTACCTGGACTCCACACAGACCATGCATGCCCTCTCCGGCCTGGACCAGAAGATTCTCAACAAACTGGCGGTGGAAGCCGCCAACGTGTTCGAGAAGCTGGAGCTGATCCAGGCATTCGAGGAGCGAAAGGCGCTGGAAAAGGAGCTGGCGCTGGCGCAGGAAACCCAGAGTACGCTGTTGCCCCAGAAGCTCCCCGCCGTTCCGGGCTACGAGATTACCGCCTTCAGCCGACCGACCCGCCATGTGGGTGGAGATTTCTTCGACTTCCTGCCCAGGGAAGGCTCGGCGGTGACCGGCGTGCTGGCCGATGTCTCCGGCAAGGGTATCTCGGCGGCGCTGTTAAGCTGCCTGGTGCAGGGGGCACTGCAGATGGAATGCCGCTCCGGGGCGGCGTTGCAGGATTCAGTGACCCGGGTCAACCGCTATCTCTGCGAAAAGTCTCAAAGCAACCGCTTTGTCACGCTGTTCCTGT
>FWWM01007313.1_pt1 | contig 22300 bp, 19 predicted proteins | sample 2228351 | NCBI WGS metagenome assembly FWWM01 (sample SAMEA103939774, study PRJEB20133) | metagenome
AGCGTGAAGCCGCCGCCCCCGACGGGCTGGGTGACGCCGCCGGTCGGGCGCGGTCTTGCCCCGGAGGGAGTAGGCGCACTTGACGGAGGCTGGCGATGGGCGAGAACTGGCAGGCAGACTTGGAGCGGTGGCTTGGAGCGGTGGCTTGGCCCGTATTTGGAGGGGCTGGGGAACAAGACAGGACGTCGGATGTGTCCGGCCTATATCGCCGGCCTGATTGGGCCGGGTGATCGCAAGAGCATTCAGCCCATGGCGGCCCGGTCGGACGCGGTCGCTTATGACCGGCTGCATCATTTCATCGGTGCCGGCCTGTGGGACAGCGCCCCGCTGGAAGCGACCTTGTGGAGCCAGGCGGACGAACTGGTTGGCGGTGACGACGCTTGGCTGATCATCGACGACACCGCCCTGCCGAAGAAGGGCAAGGCGTCAGTGGGTGTCGCACCCCAATACGCCACGGCGCTGGGCAAGAACGCGAACTGCCAGACGCTGGTGTCAGTGACGTTGGCCTCCGGCGAAGTTCCACTCATGCTGAGCTTGCGTTTGTTCCTACCGGAAAGCTGGACGAGCGATGTTGGGCGGATGGACAAGGCCGGCGTGCCTGCTTCCTTGCAGGAATATCGCACGAAGCCAGAGATCGCGATCGAGGAGATCGATCGCGTTATCGCGGCCGGGGTGCGCTTCGGCTGCGTGCTGGCCGATGCCGGTTATGGGTTGTCCGCTCCGTTCCGGCAGGCACTGAGCGAGCGCGGCCTGTGCTGGGCCGTCGGCATCCCCCCGGCACCAGAAGATCTACCCGGCCGACGTGCAACTGATCTTTCCGGTCGCTGGTCGCGGGCGGCCCCGGGTGCGGCACGTGCCGGACGTCAAATCCCGGGCCGCACACACCATGCTCGAAGCCGCGAAGTGGCGTCAGGTTAGTTGGCGCAAGGGAACGAAGGGACGCCTAGCCGCACGCTTTGCCGCCGTGCGTGTGCGCATCGCCGACGGAGCTCCCCAGCGGATCGGCTCCGCCGGAGCCCAGCACATGCCGGGGGAGGAAGCCTGGCTGGTGGGCGAGCATCGCTCGAACGGCGAACGCAAATGCTATCTCTCGAACCTGCCCGCCGGCACCCCGGTCAAGGACCTGGCCGGCGCAATCAAAGCGCGCTGGATATGCGAGCAAGCTCATCAGCAACTCAAGGAAGAGCTCGGCCTGGATCACTTCGAGGGCCGGTCATGGACCGGACTCCACCGCCACGCTTTAATGACCATGATGGCCTATGCCTACCTCCAAAGCCGCCGGATCGCTCAGGCGGGACGGAAAAAAAAGAGTCCTTGGCCCGCCGCCGCAACCCACACTGCCAGCAGTGCGCCAAGCCATTCTTGACCACCTGTCACGCTCTCCACCGCCCCAATGTCCTCGCTGCGGATGCCTCTTGAACGCAAGGTCAACCAAACTTCTGCCAAAGTAGTGCTAGGGTCTCGGCCTTTGCATACCATTCGTGCCCCGCAGGGAGGTCCCCAAGCTCGATGTGGACAGCGCCCAACAAAGTGCATGGTCTATAGTCGCTTGAGGTCAGTTGATGCGCTTCGCTTGCCAGTGCCTTCGCCTCGTCGAGGCGGCGCAGGTCACGCATTGCTCCGCCACGCGTTGTCGCCAAGGCCGACCTAAGTTTGGGATTTGATCCGACCTTTGCCAAGGCCGCGTCGGTCAGACGCAAAGCTCGCTCCGGTTCACCAGCCTTACGCCAATGCCCGCTCGCATTCACGGCATTCCAGGGATCACCGCTGCTTTCCCATGCTTTGGTCAGGGCTTCGGCTTCCAACGCATGCCAGGCTCTCTGCAGTTCGTCGGTCCAGCAGTAATCGGCCTCGGTCTTGAGCCATGCGAGGTCCTCGACAGTGAGGCGTTGCCCGGTGGCGACCTGCCTGAGTAGCGCCATCACGCGCCGATAATCTTCGCTTTCGATATATCCCACGCCGAAGCGTTGCCGCAGTTCCTTGGCCTCTCGATTTCGACGGAGGGCGGGGTCATTAGCCATGGCGGCGAAGGTTGCCTTGACCGCAGCGGCTCTGGCATCAGCGCGTTCCGCCAATTCTGCCGCATCCTTCACGGCCTTGACCGAAGCCTCTTCAATGCGCGCGGCTTGCTCCTGCTCGGCCGCGGCCTGAAACTCTCCCAGGGTTGCCTTACCGTCCGTCAAGGTGACGAGTGCATGCAGGCCGGTCGTGGCGAGAAACTGCCGCTGTAGCGTGGCCACCTGCTCGCCTGCATCGATCCTCAAGAGAATCCCGTTTAACCGGGCGCCCAGTTGAGTGGCGCCGGGGAGGTCCTCAAGAAAATAGCGTTCCGCTAGGTCCGTGTGGTGAGATCGTGTCATTGCCCTATTTTACGCTCGCGGTCCTGCGCGCCGAGGATATCTTCACTTCCGACATCGTGCGACTTTCTATGTGGCACGCTGGCCTTTTGGATCTCTTAACATCTCAAGGCGAGCTCGTCGTATGGCCGTGAGCCTATTGCCTGCTGTTGACATGATGCTGGAAGAAAAGGAGCTCGGCGCCATGCAAAGTGAATCGACCATCCGCCGCCTGCATGTCCCGGTATTGCGACCCGAAGACGTGATCCATCACCTCGGATCTCCAACGCATTGGCAGCCAGGTCGTTCTGCCAAATCGGTGGCTGATCTCTGGTTTTCTGTGAACGGGCTTCCGCCTTCAGTGAAATCGGCTCTCAATCATGACCCCGCGTTCAAGGGAGCTACATTGGTCGATGCGTTTTTTGAGCGCCCGGTCGACCTTGGTGATGGTCAGCGACCGAGTCAGACCGACCTCATGGCGATCCTTCGTCTTAATAGGCACCTTGGTGTTCTGGCCGTCGAGGCGAAAGTGGACGAGACTTTCGGCCCGACAGTCCAGGAGTGGCTTTCAGAAGCAAAAGGGGATGCGACCGCACGCCCGGCACGCCTGGAGCGGCTATGCCGAAATCTCGATCTCGATCCGGCGACGGTCGGGAAAATTCGATACCAACTCATTCACCGCACGGCCTCCGCAGTCATCGAAGCCCAACGCTATTGCGCGCGCGATGCAGCGATGATCGTTCAGAGCTTTTGCCCGAAACGCTCTTGGTTTGACGACTACCGGGCCTTTGCCGAGGCCATGGGTTTTCCAGATGCGCCAGTCGGCGCAATCACTCCGGCAAAGGTCTGCGACGGCGTTGCGCTGCGGATCGGATGGGTAGCGGAGCCAAACGGAGGGGCGATCAAGCGGCTCGGGACGGCACGAACCGTTCCTGCGCTCACGGAATTGGGCCGGGTACAGCTGTCGAAATCCTTCTTCATGCGTGACATGCTCTATTCGGAAGTGGCCATGGTCCACGGGCTCAACAACGCGCCCGATGACCCGGACCTAGCCATTAAGGCGGGCAAGCGGCTGTGCGAGGACCTGCTCGAGCCACTGCAGGATCAGTGGGGGCGGATCGCGATCCGCTCGGCTTACCGCTCGTGCGAGGTGAACGGCTTCTGCAACGAAATGCAGCGCAAGAAGAAGGCTGGCTACACCTGCGCGTCCAACGAGAGCAACTACGCCGGACACATTTGGGATCGCCTTGACGCCGGAGGCTGCTTGGGGGCGATGGCCTGCGTAGTCGTTCCCAGTTTCTGGGCGAACAATCAGGAGCCAGGTGATTGGCGGATCCTGGCGCGATGGATTCACGAGAATCTGCCTTATTCGACGCTGTATTTCTTTCCGACCTATTGGGCGTTCAACATCGGCTGGCATGAGCGGCCCGAACGGACGATCAAAAGCTATGCGGAGCCGGCAGGCCTATTCACGCCTTAAGATGGAAAAGCGAACAGACGTAATCATGGAGGCAAGGTCGCCTGTCTCGGGTCGACGCCAAGTCAGCAATAGCTCGACCGCACCCTCCCTTGCGCAATCAGCAAGCCTCCGTTAAGGCGTTACCTATTAGGTAACGAAAATGAGCCATTCTCTTGGATATCGATTTTCGAAAGCGCAAGCTCGAGAAGACCTTCAATGCGCAGGCAGAATTGCTCAAAGCCTATGGGACACCCATGGCCAAGGCGATCATGAAGCGCATGACGGTGCTTCGTGCTTCGCGCGACCTGAGTCTGGTGCCGGTTACGCCTCCCGAACGAAGGCATCAGCTGACCGAGCACCGGGACGAGCAGTTTGCAGTCGACTTGGTTCATCCCAAGCGACTGATTTTTGAAGTGAACCATGATCCAATCCCTCGCAACGAAGACGGGGGAATCGATCTAACCAAGGTGACAGCGATAACGATCATCGAAGTGGTCGATTATCACTGATGGAGAATGCAACGATGGCGACCGCAGCCAATCAGTTCCGACCGGACTATGCCGTTCCACCCGGCTGGATCCTCGAAGAACGCCTGGAAGTCCATGGCATGTCACAAGCTGAGTTCGCTCGGCGATGCGGGCGCTCGGCCAAGCTCATCAGCGAGATTATTGCCGGCAAGGCACCACTTGAACCGGAAACTGCAATCCAGTTCGAGAAGGTTCTCGGAGTTGACGCCGATCTGTGGCTCTCGATCGAGTCCGGTTACCAGCTCCATCGAGCCCGTGAGGCTGACGCAGCACGGGCAAAGGACGCTATCGCCTGGTCGAAGACATTCCCCATCAATGACTTGGTAAAGCGCCGCTGCTTCCCAAAGCCCGTCAATCCCGTCGACGCGGTCTCGAAGCTGCTTGCGTTCTTCGGCGTAGGATCGCTCGACGCTTGGAATAGCCAGTACGGCTTGGCGAAGGTTGCCTATCGGCACTCACCGTCGTTCAAAAGCAATGAAGTTGCGCTCGCGACCTGGCTGCGTCTCGGCGAACTCGATGCGGAGCAGCAGGAGTGTGCAGATTATAGCGAAACGCAGTTCAAGCTGGCGTTGAAGCAGATCCGTGCCCTCACGCGTGAACCCGTCGAGCGAGCCGTTCCCCTTGTGCGCGCGCTCTGCAACGAGGCCGGTGTCGCAGTCGCTTTAGTGCCGCCGCTTGCAAAGACCGCGCTTAGTGGCGCCGCATGGTGGATTTCGCCTCGTAAGCCCGTGATCCAGCTCAGTGCACGCCATAAATCAGACGACCATTTGTGGTTCAGCTTCTTTCACGAAGCCGCGCACATTCTGCTCCACAGCAAGAAGAACGTTTTCGTCGATGACAAGTCGCGCGATGGCACCGACGAGGAAAAGGAGGCCGATGCATGGGCCTGCAACACTCTCGTTCCGACTTCCGCGTGGAGACAGTTCGTCGCAACCGAACCGCGCAGCGAACGGGCGGTTCTCGACTTTGCTGACAGCCAGGGTATCGCGCCAGGCATTGTCGTCGGCATGCTTCAACACAGCGGCATCTTGCCTTGGACCCATTTGAATGGCCTGAAGATCCGCCTCAAGTGGTCAACCGGCGCCGAGGATTGAGCGGTCGTGCGCCTCGCTCTGACGGGGCAACGCTCGAGCCGGCGGATTCACGCTAGCTGCATGCCGATCCAGATGACGCGCCCTACGATCTGTATCGCGTTTCTGATTAGTCCATCCCAGTTGGGATAGTTTGGATTGTCAGTCAGTACGGCGATGCGGTTTCGCGCCGGTTCGAGCGCGATCCTTCGTACCAGCAATCCGGTATCGGCTCGGATGACGTAGAGTCCGTCGCGAGGATTTTCGTTGGCGAGATAGCGCTGAATCAGCACCTCATCGCCATCCCGCAATGTCGGATACATCGCGTCGCCTTCGATTCTGACGATCGAAACTCCCGTCGGCTTGTGACTGAGACTGCGCAGCCATGCCTCGTCGACCAGACGGACACGCCCAAGGCTATCGTCAGCATCGGTGGCGCCAAGAACCGGGATCGCAATCGTCGATAGCCCCGCGCTTTCCGGAACCTCGTCTCCGCCAAAGACAGCGGCGGGGACGCCAAAATGAACCGACAGCTGCGCGATGTCGCTGTCGTCGAGATGCGCCGGGCTACCCCGCTTGATGAACTGTTGGATGTAGGCCGCATTCCGGCTCAGCAGGCGCGAGACTGACGAATAAGATTCGCCCCGTTCCTTGATTAGCTCGTCGAGCGCGCGGCGAGGATCGAGCTTGGCCATTCCTACGATTTCCTAGAACATGTTTCGTAATTCGAAGGAGCAATCCCATTCGGCGAATCCATTTCCGATTGCTACCCTCACATTGGTTTGCGGACGTCGGAAGTTTGCAGGGCTCCTGCCGCGAGATTAAATGACGCCGCGCCAAAATGCTATGTTTTCATGGAGGATAGTGTTGGCAGGTCGGAGGTACTGGGTTGGTTTGGATACCGGAGTTGCGGAAACAGCAGTGTGCCTCATCGACGAATTCGGTGAAATCCTGTTCGAAGGAAAACGAGAAACGCATGCTGGCCAGATAAAGGATATCCTGCGCCCATTTGGTGTCGAAGCGGTGCAGCGCATCACCATCGAAGCGGGCGTAGGCACTCACATGGTGCGTGAACTCCAGGCTCAGGGCTTTCCCGTCTATGTCGCTGAGGTTCGTCGTGCCTCCAAGTTCCTCGCTATCCGGCGGCAGAAGACTGACTCCAACGATGCGAGAGGGCTTGCGGAGCTCGGCCGCGTCGGACGCACCATCGGGGCAGAGGTCTTCGTAAAGCCACTCGACTGTCAGAACTTGCGCAGCCTCCTCAATGTCCGCAAGAACCTCATTCAGCAGCGCATGAAGATCGACGCCCTGGTTCAGTCCATCGTCCGTTTGCACGGAGGAAAGCTGAAGACGAGCAGCGGGGTTGGCAGGCTCGCGAGCGGCATCGAAGATCAGCTGGAAATTCTGCGGGCGGACGGGCTCGATGTCGATGCCGACGTCCGGCCGCTCATTTCGATTGCGGAAAACCTTCGTTCGCATATTGCAGGAATGGACAAGCGGCTCCGTGCGGCAGCTCTTGCTCATCCGGTTTGTTCAAACCTCATGACCGTCCCTGGCGTCGGTCCAATCACCGCCTTGTCCTTTTACAGCGCCATCGGCGATCCGTCGCGCTTTCAGCGAACCCGCGATGTTGGCCCCTATTTCGGATTGACCCCAACAATCCATCAGTCGGGCGTTCTCGCCCGGGTCGGCCGGATCAGCAGGTTCGGTAGCAAGCTCACGCGGACTCACCTGGTTTCGGCTGCCACCGTCTTGCTGTGCTCGACAAAGACGGAAAGCGCACTGCAGGCATGGGGGCTGACACTGAGGAAGAAAGTAGGCTTGTCGAAAGCCAGGGTTGCTGTGGCTCGAAAGCTGGCGGTCGTCATGCTTCACATGTGGAAGTCTGGATCCTCCTTTGACCCGGCTCGCACATGACAAGTTCCTCCTGACGGAGGGGCAGGCCTGGACCCCGCATCGTTTTCTGGGGCTCTCACCCCGGCGTAGGTAATTGGGCCAGGCCTGCCGATCACAGCCGCCAGACTATCCATTCCAATCGCGTGTTGGACGAGATCGCCTGAGAGTACGCGGGCCAAGTTGGAACGCTTCATGAACGGTTTTCTGCGGGCCTTTCGGTCCCTACAAGGCTAGATTTTCTGCTTTTGTTCACGGTGCAAAAATGGCGGAAATCCGCCATTTTTTGAAGATTCGAGTCCTAGCAAAAGACTCGAACCTCTAAACCACACCGAAATGCGGGCTTTTGTGCGGGCCTTCGCAAAAACCACATCGTCTATGTTGCTGTTATAACACAGAAAAAATTATTCGATGCGGGTCCTCTTCTGGCACCAGTCAACCACTTTATCGTGTTGTTTTTACACGATAAAGTGAAGTTTCTGAAAATCTGATCCCACATTGATTCCCACATTTCGTGTGGGTCTTGGTGATCCTCATCGGCCCTTTCTGGGACGCCAACCCAACCTCGCTGATACCATCATCTGCTTTTTGGCTGCGACACGGGACGAATCTTGACGGTGCATCGCGCTGGCTGCTGCGAGGTTGCTGCGGTATTCCGGCAAGCGTCAATGGCATCGCGGTTGTCGCGCTGGATGTCAGCAGCCTGCACCAGTGCATTCCATGCCTCAGGGCTGTCGCTCTGCATCAGCCGCGCACCTGCATCCCATCGTGTGGATTCTCCAACCATCCGCGCTGCCATGCGCTCAGGCCAGTGCCAGCCTTCGGGTATGGCACGGGCAATGGTGCCGGGGAGGAATGACCATAGCAGGATTCCTGCCAGCAACGCTCCGCCTGCTGCTTGATAGAGTTGCTGCCGCTGCTCTGCGGCGATGCGCGCATGGGCCGTAACGCTGCGCATTTCTTGGGTAGCATGTTGCAAGTCACTTCGGGCATGGCTGATCCTGTCCTGATCGCTGCGCCTCGCGGCTTCGGCTGCGGCGGCGATCCGATTGCCGATGCTGTCAGGGGTCATCTGCATCGCGGGATGACCAGCCATGCCCTTCAGGCTCTCGCTGATCGCGCCCATCCGCTTGGCCATGTCGGTCAGGGTCGCACCGTAGTCGGGAATGACAATGTCTGCACGCTCGGAGGCAAGGTGCTGCACCGCCCGGCGCATCAGGGCCAACTCGCCCTCAAGGCGGGCAAACGCCTCGGCGGCGGGATCGGTTACGGTATCCGAGGTGAGTGGGTCGGGATCGGGTTCCGGCTCCGGCTCAAGGTCCAGGGTCAGTTCGAGGTCATCAGCATCGGTATCCATTACGCTTCTCCTACAGGCCCATGCCGATTGAGCGGCTCCGCTCCATCGTGATGGAGGCGGCAAGGTCGCGGGCCAGATCGCGACCGAGTTCTGTCTTGATGCCAAGCTCGCGGGTGCGACCGCGCAGCAGAGATTCGACCTGCGCATCGCGCTCCAGGCCCTTCGCCATGTCCGTCATGCGGCCCGTGAGCCTCTGCGCGCCCTTGCTGTCGCCATCGCGCTGCATGACCTGGCGCGCCTGCCCAAGCCGCTGCCAGTCGCTGACAAAGCGGTCTGCGCGCTGCGCAGGATCGACGCGGATTTTGGCCTCAAGCTGCATGGCCCGGATCGCGCCCTGGCTGCGGTCACCGGCGGCCTCTCGGGCGAGCGAGGGTTGGCGCTGCAAGGCGCTGGCAAGGTCGGCTGTGCCATGGGGCCGGATCGCGTCGAGTGCTTTCCCGGCCTTCTCCAGCGCGTCGCGCTGGTGGGGCAGGACGGGCAATCCCTGTTCACGCATCTGCCCGATGTCAGCGGCGGCGCGGGCATAGCGTTCGACCGCCCGGCGCTGGTCGGACAGACCCGCCTGATCGGTCGGCAGGGCTTCGAGTTTCTGGGCCTGTGGGCGGAATCCGGCGAAGATGGACTTCGCCCGTTCCGGCAACTGCCGCGCAATCTCCACTATTCGCTCGCGGAAAGTGATGCCGCGCCGTTCGGCAAACTGCTGCTCGGGCTTGTAGTCGCTCGCCATATCCTTGCCGCGCTCGCGGCTGAGCGTGCGGACCAGTTTCGACTGATCTGCGAAGTCGTCGCGCCCATAGTGCAGGGCAAGGCCGTCACGGTGGCGGGACATCGCCACATAGGCACCGTGGCTGTCCATGCCCGGCGTCGCCAGCACATGGGCGCGGTCGACCGTCATGCCCTGCGCCTTGTGGATCGTGGCAGCATAGCCGTGATCGATGTGCGCATAATCCTTGGTGTTGAAAGCGACGCTGCGCCCATCGTCGGTGCGCACGGCCATGCGTTGCGGCATCACCTGTTCGACGGTGCCAAGGGTGCCATTCTTGACGCCCAGACCCCGCTCATTGCGCAGGAACATGATGCGGTCGCCGCTGGCGAACTGACGCTCGCCCCGTTCGGCGCGGACTGCCACGTCGTTGCCCAATTCGCCACTGGTGCGCAGCTTTCCGCGCGCTGCCTCATTGAGTTCGCGCACCTCGTCATTGGTGTGGGTGAGGATGATCCGCGTATCACCGGGACTGGCCTGCCGGTTGCGCTCCCAACGCTCGATCAGTGCGCCGCGCGCTGCCTCCCGCGTCTCGGCAACATGCACCATGCCGCGTTCGTCATAGACCTGAATGGCAAGACCAGTTCGCCCGGTGGCAAGGTGCCGCGTTGCGGCCTGCTGCCAGTCTTCGTGTTGGCGACGCACTTCGCTGATTTCGACCCCGCCGTGCCGTTCATGGATCGCGCGGAAAGCCGCTCCCGCTTCGATGGCCTGGAGCTGCTGCGGGTCGCCGACCAGCACCACTTTCGCGCCTGCATCGGCGGCATGGGAGAGGACGCGCTCCATCTGGCGCGTGCCGACCATGCCCGCTTCGTCGATAACCAGCACATCGCGCGAGGTGAGCAATTCGCGGCCCTGACCCCATTGATGTTCAAGGCTGGCGATGGTGCGCGATGCGATGCCTGAACCGTGCTCCAGCCCCTCGGCGGCAATCCCGGACAGCGCCGCACCGCGAACCGTATAGCCCGCGCTCTCCCAAGTTTCGCGCGCTACGCCCAGCATCGCGCTCTTGCCGGTCCCGGCATAGCCGACAACGAGGCTCAGGCCCCGCCCATCGGTCACATGCTCGAATGCTGCGCGCTGCTCACCGGATAGCACCAGCCCGCGCTCCGCCGCGCGCGCCAGCGCGCCTTCCCGGCCACGATCTTCGACTTGATGCCGCTCGCGCTCCGCCAGCAATTCCGAAGCGCGGCCAAGCCGCTGCTCGGTCTCGATCATCTGACGCGATGTGAACCGCTCTTCGCCTCGTCCATCCTTGCCCAGCGCAATCAGGTCGGATGATCCACGAACCGCGTTCAAGGCTGCATCGAACTGCTCTTTCCCGTCGCTGTGCCGGTGCACGAACATGGCAAGGTCGCGGTTGGTGAACGTGGCCTGGCTGTGGGTGATCGCGTCGAGCGCGACAGCGGGATTGGCGATGATCCGCTCGCCATTACGCTGCGCGACAGCGCGGTGCTCTTCGATCCGTTCGGCCTCAAGCCCGCGCTCACCCATGCGCGACGCGGCGGGGCCGATCTTGTCTTGCGGCTCCAGCGCAATGCCCTGCGCCTCCAGGCTGCGGTGATCGATCCGCGCATCGATATCGAGTTCGGCAAGGCGCTGGTTTACATGCTCGGCCCAGCGCTCGCGCCACTGCTCGACCAGTTCTGCCTTGTTCCACTCGCGCACCTTCGGGCCGAAGCCATCTTTCCCTACTTCGCGCATGGTGATCATGACATGGGCGTGGGGCTTGGGCTGGCCGTCCGCGCCAATATCCCAATGGACATTGAGGTCAGCGATCATGCCCTTTTCGACGAACTCGGCCTCGGCAAACTCCCGCGCCAGCTCGATGCCCTGTTCCTTGGTCAGCTCGCGCGGAATGGCGAACTCGACCTCGCGGGCAAGCTGCGCGTCCTTGCGCTTCTCGGCGGCTTCGACCGCGTTCCAGAGCTTTTCTTGGGTACCAAATTCCTCCGGCGCGCCTTCCGGCAGCAGCACTTCGGAATGGATGACGCCGTCCTTGTTGGTGAAATCATGGTCGCGGTCGAGGCGTTCGTCGTGCAGCCGCTCGGCCCCGCGATAGGCCGCTGCCGCCACGGCGCTGCGCCCGCTCGACCGGCTGATGACTTTGACGGAGAGGTGGAAGATCGCCATGACGGCAATCCATCTACGCCATGAGCGCGACGTCGGCACGACGTATAAGCGCGCCCTCCCATGATAAAATCCTGCTCGGGACTATCCAGTATCAGGCCGTCTCGACGACTCTACAGCATTGGAAGAGCATCGATATTAACATCAGCGCATCACCGCTCAATGGAGAACTTCGATGCGCAAACCCCGTGACTTTGATTCGGAACTGAAGGCGCTCGCCGAAAAGGCGAAGCAACTGAAGGAACGCCGCGTGCAGCAGCTCGGCGAACTGGTGATCGCCACAGGGGCCGATGCGACCGATGCGGAAACGCTGGCCGGTGCGCTGCTCGTCATCGCGGAAACCAGCGAAGCCCAAAGGAAGGAGGTGTGGCGCAAGCGCGGCGCGGCCTTCTTTCAGAGCAAGGCGCGCAAGCGTGGCGAGGGAACTCAAGGCCAGCCGGATGGCGCTCTTCCGCTTGACGGCGGCGCGGCATCGGCTTGAGGCGGCAAAGGCGCGAACCGACATGCGCGAATGGCAGGTCAAGCGCCGCGAACGCACGCGGCAACTGATCGAACTGGGCGGCCTGGTTGTGAAGGCAGGACTGGTCGAACTCGCGGACGATGATCGCGCCACGCTTTATGGCGCGTTCCTCACCGTTGCCGCCAAGTTGCGCGGTGAGGAACGCGAGCAGGCGCTGGTGCTGTGGAAGCGGAAGGGTAAGCGGGCGTTTGAAATGGAAACGGAAATCGATCCGGTGGGACCATCAGAGCGGCGCGCGAAGGCACAGTGAATGGACATGCGTGCGTCACGCTGCAGGTAGACCGTGCGCCATGGTTTACCGGATCGCCAAAACGCCAAACCACGCTTAGCATTTGCGTCGGAATGCAAACTGGAGCTTGAACGAAACAAGTACATTTCTGCACACTGCGGTCATTGAGCACTTGCTATCTGGGTCACATCACGACACCATGTCAGAAATATTCCCAGAGGTATCATGACTCCCAACGAATTTTCAGCTCTCCGTGCTCAAGCCGGTGTCAGCATCGAGGACCTGTCGGCCCGGTTGGGATACAGCACACGACAGCTCTACCGCTGGGAGGCTGGTCAGGGATTACCGCGTGAAGCTGCGCTCACGTTCCTGCGCTCGGTCGTTGGGAATCCATCTGGCGAAGCGGCGCATACCCGGTTCAATTTCATCGATCTGTTTGCAGGCATCGGCGGTTTGCGGAAAGGCTTCGACGCAATCGGGGGGCACTGCGTCTTCACCTCCGAATACAACAAGTTTTCGCAACAGACTTACACGGCCAATTTCCGCGACAATCATCCCATTTTCGGTGACATCACGGAGTTGAAAGACGCGCACGAAGTGCCCGATCATGATGTGCTGCTGGCAGGATTTCCATGCCAGCCATTTTCCATCGCGGGCGTTTCTAAGAAAAATTCACTTGGTCGCAGTCATGGTTTTGCCTGTGAAGCACAAGGCACTCTGTTTTTCGATGTTGCGCGTATCCTTGATGCAAAGCGCCCTGCAGCGTTCATGCTCGAAAACGTCAAAAACCTCACAAGTCATGATCGTGGACGCACGTTCGAGGTAATCTTGAAAACGCTTCGGGACGAACTCGGCTATCACGTCTGGTATAAGGTGATCGACGCTGGGCATTTTGTGCCTCAGCATCGGGAGCGCATCGTCATCGTCGGTTTTCGGGATGACGTGCCGTTCTCATGGGATTGCCTGCGGCTCCCTGAAAAGGGGACGCGCCGTTTGCGTGATATTCTTCATCCGGCGGACGGATCGGAAATTGCGGAGCATCCGTACACGCTCGGTCCAGATGCCATTGTGAATGAGAAATACACGCTGACCCCGAAACTGTGGGAATATCTGCAAGACTATGCGGCCAAGCACAAAGCCAAGGGCAACGGATTTGGTTTCGGGCTTGTAACTCCCGATGATGTCGCCCGGACGCTGTCGGCGCGTTACTATAAAGACGGCTCTGAAATTTTAGTCAGTCGCGGCAAGGGAAAAAACCCGAGACGTTTGACGCCCCGAGAATGTGCGCGGCTCATGGGATACCCCGACGATTTCCGCATCCCCGTCTCGGATACGCAGGCTTACAAGCAATTCGGAAATTCAGTGGCTGTTCCTGTCTTTCATGAGGTCGCGAGAATCATGCAGCCACACATTCAGGCGCTACTTGAAGGTTCGCAGCGCAGCAAAGCGGCCTGACTTTGGCCGACGTTCATGATGCTCCAACACGAAGCCGAAATATGGCTGCGATCAGGAGCGGCAATACCAAACCCGAACTGATCGTCCGCCAAGCCCTGCACGCCATGGGCCTTCGCTATCGCCTCCATGTTACAAACCTGCCGGGCAAGCCTGATGTGGTGCTTGCCCGGCACCGCGCCGTCGTCTTCGTGAATGGTTGCTTCTGGCACCATCATAATTGCGATTTGTTCAAGTGGCCCGCGACGCGATCGGATTTTTGGCACGCAAAGATTAGCCGGAATGTGGCCAATGACGCGCGGGCCATCTCAGAAGTGCGGCAGAGCGGGTGGCGCGTAGCCGTAATATGGGAATGTGCCTTGAAAGGCCGAACCAAGCTTGATGTAGGGCAGGCTATGCAGGAACTCGCAGACTGGATAAAATCCCCAGAAGAAACATTTTCGATCAGGGGCAAATGATTTGTCTGCATCGTTGTCACAACTGTTGAATCTGATGCGTGATCATGGCGCGGACAGGGTTTACGCCAAAAAGCTGTCGCCAAATGACAATTCAAAAAATCAGGTCTATTTGGGCGGTGGATTCGGTGCTCTCAACGTCATTCCGCATGGCGAGATTGTTGCCGACACACGGCCAATGGCAGGCAGCAAACAGGACCGTCCCAAAGCCAAGGTGAATTTCTTCTGGGTCGATGCGAACGGACGGCATCCGGCCCCAGATGCTCAGCTAATTCTGTATCCTGATTATCCCGAGGTCCGGATGTCGGGGTTTTTGAAGGGCTGCAAGGCGGCGCCTTCGAATCTTATGACCGTGCGAGATCTTGGCCGCGTCCTGTTTTTTGGCATCACGCCCGCTGGCGATGTGCTCGGCTATGCCACTGGGCCGGGTGATCCCATAACCACTGAGCTGAACGCCACACCTTGGGAGACAATCGGCGTTTTCCATGAATTGCCCTTGGACCTCGCGCAGAAAACTAGCACCAAGGAAATTTTGCTCGCGGAACTGCGCCGGATTTATGGCCTCCATTGGATCGCATCGCAAAAGCTGGCGCGGGATGGGCGTAAGTTGCCATACTCGGCGAGGAATGGTGGTGGTTACACGCTGGAAGCTGAGCTTGGCATCACACCCAATGGCTATTCCGAACCAGACTTCATGGGGTGGGAAGTGAAGCAATACGGCGTTGGCGACTTCAGGAAATTCCTGCCCAAAACTCCGGTCACGCTGATGACACCCGAACCAACGGGAGGGGTTTACAAAACAGAAGGCCCGGCTGAATTCCTCCGTCGTTACGGCTACCCCGACAAGAGCGGAAAGCCAGACAGATATAATTTCGGCGGCGTCTACACCTGCGACAAGGACCACCATGCGGACACGGGCTTGCGGATAACCGTAGACGGCTATGATCCGGCCAGCGGAACGATCACCGACCTGAACGGCGGCATTTCACTGCGCAACCGGGAAGATGAAGTGGCGGCTGCTTGGTCCTTCACCGGCATGATGCAGCACTGGAACCGAAAGCACGCGCAGGCGGCATATGTGCCTTCGCTTTTCCGGACGCCGCCACCGGAATACGCCTACGGGCCGCGTGTTTTGCTTTGCGAGCAAACTGACTTCCTGTTGTTTTTGAAGGCCTTCACTGCGGGCATGGTTTACTATGATCCCGGAATAAAGATCGAAAAGGCCTCAACGCCGAAGCCAGAAATCAAGCGACGCAGCCAGTTTCGCGTAAAACACAACCAGATCACGCAGATGTATCATCACAGCGAAATCGTTGAGCTTTAGCTTGGGGGCTGCTGACTGACAGGATCATGCACGGCAATGCTATAATCGGGTGCTGACTGGGCCGCCTAAAAATGAAGGCGGGGGCCGCAGCCCCCGCCTCGATTTGGTGCAATCAAGTTGCTTGTTAACAACCAGACCTGCGATTTCTGAATGGCCAACATGCAAAAACATCGGCCTGCTGTCAACGGTCCAGCTGCAACTAGGGATGGACATCATCTCACTGGCTCATATTGCGGATGATACATGCCTGTTGAAGCGCATCTGGTTGTGGAGGCCAAACACTAGTGCTACTCACATTCTTCGCTGAATTGGGCAATTTGGCTAGCCCGCTTCGATCCGAGGATGAATTCTCGACGAAGCGGGCAAATGTTTCGCAGTGACCTGAGCATAATCGACATGCATTGCAATGTCCATCCCTAGGGCGTAGAATTCCATCTCGCGCAGGAATTTGCGACTCGAAAGGATGCGACACATGGTCACTCGGTTGGGCTTGGACATCGGGACCAACAGCATCGGCTGGTGCCTTTTCAATCTTGATCTCGAAGGAAAGCCAGTCGGTATCCGCGACATGGGTGTTCGCATCTTCTCCGATGGGCGCGATCCCAAGTCAGGCGCTTCGCTGGCGGTTGACCGGCGCGATGCGCGAGCGATGCGGCGGCGGCGTGATCGCTACGTTCGGCGTCGGTCGGCTTTGCTGGAAGCCCTCATCGATACCGGCTTGATGCCCGCCGACTCTCAGGATGCCAAGGCGCTGGTCGGGTGCGATCCTTATGCACTGCGCGCGGCAGCACTTGATGAAGCATTGAATCCGTACCGGCTGGGCCGGGCGCTGTTCCATCTCAACCAAAGGCGAGGTTTCAAATCGAACCGTAAGGCCGAGCGCAAAGCGAGGGATGATAAGGAGGGCGGCAAGATCGCGGGCGGTGCGAAGGCGCTCGATATGGTGATGCATGAAGTAGGCGCGCGCACTTATGGTGAGTTTCTAGCTGGCAGGGACGAGAAACGCGTGCGGATGCGCGCAGATGCGGATGGCTATGACTTCTACCCCGAACGCCGCCATCTGGAAGCTGAATTCGATGCAATCTGGGCCGCACAGGCCCCATATTATCCCGCGCTACTGACTGATGCTGTACGTGACCGGTTGCGGCGCATCATCTTTTTCCAGCGCCCATTGAAGGCACCGAAGGTCGGCGGCTGCACATTCTTTAACGAAGAGGAACGCCTGCCCAAGGCCCATCCGCTTTTTCAGGAAAGGCGGTTGTATGAAGAGGTCAATCAACTCGAAATAACCAAAGCTGGCGCGCCTTCGCGCAAGCTGTCGCTCGATCAGCGCGACAAGATCATCCTCAAACTCAAGTCGGCGAAGACGGCGAGTTTCTCCGGCTTGTTTAAACTGTTGAAGCTAGCTGATGGCGAAAACTTCAACAAGGCTAGCGAAAATCGCACCGGCCTTATCGGCGATGAAATCTCTGCTTCATTCAGTGACAAGAAGTGCTTTGGTGATCGCTGGGCGCATTTCGAAGCCGGCGTGCAATGGTCGATCATCGAAGCTGTGGCAGAAGAAGAAGACCCAGTTCGCCTGCACGACTGGCTAATGGCGAGCCATGGCGTCTCTGCCGAACAGGCCGAAGCCATCGGACGGGTGCGCTTGCCCGAGGGGCATGGTCGCCTAGGGGAAACCGCCAGTCGCAAGATTCTCGCGGAACTCAAGAAAGATGTGGTGACATACGATAAGGCGGTGGAGGCCGCGCTCGGCAAATCACACAGTGATTTCCGGACGGGCGAGGTTGTGGACCAACTGCCCTACTACGGTGAAATCCTCTCAAGGGAAATTCCGCCCGGTTCGCTCGATCCAAATGACGACGACGAAATGCGCTGGGGCAAGATTACTAATCCCACGGTCCATATCGGCCTGAACCAGCTTCGCCGCCTGCTGAATGCCATCATTAAGGCGCATGGCCGCCCGGATGAGATCGTTGTCGAACTGGCACGCGAACTGAAGCTCGGTGAAAAGGACAAGGCCGAGCACAATAGGCGTATCGGCGCGAACACACGCGCTGCGGAAGCAAGGTCAAAAAAGCTACTTGAAAGCGGACAGCGTGATAGCGGGTCCAACCGGGCGCTCTTGAAACTTTGGGAAGACCTCAATCCGAACAATCCGCTCGACCGGTGCTGCCCGTTTTGCGGACGTCACATCGGGCAACTCGCGCTGTTCACGGACGAAACCGAAATCGAACATATTATCCCCTATTCCCGCTCCTTTGACGATAGCTCCGCCAACAAAGTTATCGCGCATCGCAGCTGTAACCGAGAAAAGGGCAACAAAACACCTTGGGAAGCTTGGGGACATACTGAACGCTGGACGATCATCGCCGAACAAGTGTCACGACTCCACAAATCGAAGCAATGGCGCTTTGCTCCTGACGCGATGGAAAGCTTCGATCAAGAGGTCGACTTTATCGCGCGCCAACTGACCGACACCCAATATTTGTCGCGGATGGCGCGGACCTATCTGTCCAGTCTTTATCCCGACACTGGCGGTGTTTATGTAATTCCCGGTCGGATGACGGCGATGCTGCGACGGCTATGGGGTTTGAACGAACTTCTGCCCGACCATAACTACGTCGAAAACCCCCATAGCGGTGCGCCAAAAAATCGCCTCGATCATCGCCATCATGCGATTGATGCCGCCGTTGTCGGGGTTACGACGCGCAGCCTGCTAAACGAAATTTCGAAGGCGGCAGGCCGCGCAGAGGATCAAAATCTCGACAAACTTTTTATCGATCTGCCAAGACCTTGGGAAAAATTCCGCGAAGACCTGCGTGAATCTTTGGCGCGCATAGTTGTCAGCCACAAGGCCGATCATGGCCGTAAGGGCGTTCCCGCGAAGGGCAAGGATGCCACTGCCGCGCGGCTGCACAACGACACCGCCTATGGGCTGACAGGCCTGACCAGCGACAGCGGCTTGCCGATTGTCGTCCACCGCGTGCCTCTGCTCAGCCTCAAACCGGCAGACATCACGGATCCCATCCGCATTCCAGACGCTGCCTTGCAGCGGGCACTGTGGGAGGCGACGGAAGGTAAGTCGGGCAAGGATTTTGAGGCGGCGCTGGTCAGATTTTCAAGATCAGACCCTGTATTCAAGGGTATCCGGCATGTGAGAGTGCGGGAAGCCTTGAAGGTCATCCCGATCCGTGACGCTTCGGGTAATGCTTTCAAAGCTTACAAGGGCGATGCCAACGCGCGATTTGACGTGTGGCGGATGCCGGACGGGAAATGGGTATCCAGCTGGAAGGACAGGGACGGAAAATCTCATTCGGGTATCATATCCATGTTTGAAGCGCACCAGACTGGCCAGCCTGAACAGCGCCCACACCCGGCGGCGAAGAGAGTTTTAAGTTTGCGCCAGAACGACTTGGTTGCGGTCGAGCCACAAGGGCAGCCGCGCAAGATTATGCGGGTAGTGAAATTTTCCGGAGGGGGGCAGATTACGTTTGCGGAACATCACGAAGCAGGACCATTGAAGGCGCGAGACGCGACTTCGCCAGATATTGATCCTTTCAAGTATTTCTATTCTTCTGCTGGCGGTTTGCAGAAGGCTAGAGCTCGGCAGATCCGTATCGACGAACTTGGTCGTATCTTTGATCCGGGACCGCGTTAACTAGTCATTATGCATGATGTGTCAGCCTTCAACTCCGAAAGGCTGGCCATGGACCGCATTGTTGATATAGCTACGGATGATCTTCACCTGTCCGCGTATCGCGGATTTCTGGTTGTCAGTCTTGATCGTCAGGAACAGGGGCGGGTGGCGCTCGACGATATTCAAGCGGTTATTGTTCATGCGCACGGCGTAACCTGGACGACCAGCCTTGTCGTGGCGCTCGCCGAACGCGGCGCGGTCATGGTGCTGTGCGCTGCCAACCATGCGCCGGTCGCCCTCATGTCGCCGATTGATGGCCACCATGCCCAGGCAGCGAGGATGCGGGCGCAATGGGATGCGCCTCGCCCGCTATTCAAACAGCTGTGGCAGAAAATCATAGTCGCCAAGATTACCATGCAGGCGTCGTTGCTGGCGGCGCAAGGCAGGGCAGAAGCCAATGCACTCATGCTGATGGCGCGGCGTGTCCGCTCCGGCGACCCGGACAATCTGGAGGCGCAAGCCGCGCGAAAATACTGGCCCGCTCTGATGGGCGCTGATTTCCGCCGCGATCAGAATGCCGACGGTGCCAATGCCCTGTTGAATTATGGCTACACCGTCATGCGATCCTGCGTGTCCCGGTCGATCATCGGGGCCGGGCTGCACCCTGCAATTGGCCTGCACCATCACAATCGACTTAACGGTTTCGCGCTGGCTGACGATCTTGTGGAACCGTTTCGTCCTCTGGTCGACGGGCTGGTCCGGCGGATGATTGACGAGGGTATCGAAGCCGTCACTCCCGAAGCGAAACAACGACTAGCCCGGCTGATCGCGCATGATTTACGTCTGGGCGGGGCTATTTCCCCCGTTTCTGTGGCAACTCAGCGGCTCTCTCAATCGCTCGCCAAGAGCTTCGAAGAACGCAAATCGGCTCTGGCCCTGTTCGATCCGCCTGATGCCCTTGACTGGGCGTCGCTTGGGCAACCCGTGGGGATTGAAGCATGAACCTGAGTGGATACCGGCTGATGTGGATATTCGTCATGTTTGACCTGCCCGTGGACACAAAGGAACATGCGCGGGAAGCGACCAAATTCCGTGAGTTTTTGCTCGATGAAGGCTTTGAAATGAGCCAGTTTTCGATCTACGCTCGATTTTGTAATGGCAAAGAGCACTACGAGACTTACCTTCGGCGAATCGAGTCGCATCTTCCCGAACGCGGGGAGATTCATGTGCTCAATTTTACCGACAAGCAGTATGAAAACATCATCCGGTTTTCGAGTCAGAGCCGCCAACGGCAACGAAAAAATCCGGATCAGCTCGCCATGTTCTGACGATTCATCGCTTTTTTGCTATGACAGATGGGGGTTTTTCCAGTCTCAATTCAAATGGTTAGGCACCCATCGGTCATAGCATTTCAGAAATCGCGGTCCAGCTGCAACGGTGCGGAACAGCGCTTCGCCATACATGCGGTCATAGCATTTCAGAAATCGCGGTCCAGCTGCAACAGCGTGCAAAGTAATTGACGCGCCATAGGCGTCATAGCATTTCAGAAATCGCGGTCCAGCTGCAACCGAAGCGGTGGCCCAGTGCCGCAAGATGATTGTCATAGCATTTCAGAAATCGCGGTCCAGCTGCAACTATCTGCCCTGCGAAACGATCCTGCGAGGCGTCATAGCATTTCAGAAATCGCGGTCCAGCTGCAACAACCTAATAACTGTGATACGTATTGAAGCAGTCATAGCATTTCAGAAATCGCGGTCCAGCTGCAACTATGCCACGGTCAATCTGGAGCCGGGCGCGGTCATAGCATTTCAGAAATCGCGGTCCAGCTGCAACTGTTGCAGGTGCCTGGACGTGAAACCGACGTCATAGCATTTCAGAAATCGCGGTCCAGCTGCAACACGACAACTCCGTGATCGAAGACCACGAAGTCATAGCATTTCAGAAATCGCGGTCCAGCTGCAACTGGCGTCCGATGAATGACGCCCCGGCAGCGGTCATAGCATTTCAGAAATCGCGGTCCAGCTGCAACAGAAAAAATCTCGTGGCACAAACAGAGAACGTCATAGCATTTCAGAAATCGCGGTCCAGCTGCAACTCGGCCCGAATCGGGTCCATCGGCGTCTATGTCATAGCATTTCAGAAATCGCGGTCCAGCTGCAACGGCGCTGCGGTGATATCGCTGCCCACCTGCGTCATAGCATTTCAGAAATCGCGGTCCAGCTGCAACTGCGCTCGAATTGCTCCGTGCGGAACGAGCGTCATAGCATTTCAGAAATCGCGGTCCAGCTGCAACTGTCCCTGACCTTCGCCAAATCCTGCCCGAGTCATAGCATTTCAGAAATCGCGGTCCAGCTGCAACAGCGATTGACATGGACATTCTAGACGAGGAGTCATAGCATTTCAGAAATCGCGGTCCAGCTGCAACTGCTGGTCGTCCGCGCAGTCAACAGCCATAGTCATAGCATTTCAGAAATCGCGGTCCAGCTGCAACAATCAGGGCAAAGGGGCGGCGCTAAAGCGTGTCATAGCATTTCAGAAATCGCGGTCCAGCTGCAACTGGAAATGGTTTCGTTACGTCCGGCGGCAAGTCATAGCATTTCAGAAATCGCGGTCCAGCTGCAACGGAACGTCGGCTGGACCGGAATAGCGGGCAGTCATAGCATTTCAGAAATCGCGGTCCAGCTGCAACCGCGATAGGCGGCATCCGGGGAAACCTTCTGTCATAGCATTTCAGAAATCGCGGTCCAGCTGCAACCACGTGGCTGATCTTGCCCTCCTCATTGAGGGTCATGGCATTTCAGAAATCGCGGTCGAGCTGAAACTTGAGCTGGAGCCATTGCACGCGGAGGCGCGTCATAGCATTTCAGAAATCGCGGTCCAGCTGCAACGTGTCCCCCTGCGTCGTCTTGTTCCGCCGTGTCATAGCATTTCAGAAATCGCGGTCCAGCTGCAACATGCCGCGCTGCGGGTAGAGGATCAGGTGCGTCATAGCATTTCAGAAATCGCGGTCCAGCTGCAACTGAAACACGGTGCGGTGATTGCGGCGGCCAGTCATAGCATTTCAGAAATCGCGGTCCAGCTGCAACGTTCGAGTACTTCGGGAAACCACGGATTATGTCATAGCATTTCAGAAATCGCGGTCCAG
>FWWM01007314.1_pt1 | contig 22299 bp, 18 predicted proteins | sample 2228351 | NCBI WGS metagenome assembly FWWM01 (sample SAMEA103939774, study PRJEB20133) | metagenome
CCACCCGCGCAAGACAGCGCCGGCTCCGAGGCGCAAGGCGAGATCCACGGCTCGGCGCGAGCGAGGATGCCCGTGTGCTCGGCTGATTCGCCGTAGAGGCCGTCGAGCAGAATCCGGACCCGCCCGCCCCGCCGGGCCACGGCGACCAGGGCCTCCAGCCGCGGGTTCGGGTCCGTGTCGGGGGTGGCGCCCGTTCCGCCCCAGAACGGCGGCTCGTAAAGGGCCTCGACCAGGACTTCCGAGCCGGCCCCGGCCCGGCCCAGGAGGCCGATGAGGCCGCCGGCGGCCTGGAGGCTGTTCTCCGGCGACCGGATGACCTCGAACTCGAAGGTACCGGTCGTGTTCAGCGGCACCGTGTAGACCGGGGCGTAAGCCCGGCCGCCGCCGGACCCCGGGGGGCCGAACCCGGCCGGCGGCCCATCGCGGGTCGGGTCCCAGCGCCGAACGTCGGGCCGGCGGGGGTCCAGGTCGGCGGCGAAGATTTCCCGCAGGTGGCCGACCACGCCGGGGGCGTCCGTAACCAGCACGACGCCCCGACTCCCGGCGGTGCCGTCGGAAAAGTCGTCGGCCGGCAGCCCGTTCGGGCCGAAATTTTCGGTCGAAACCAGGGCCTTCCGGCCGTCGACGACCAGGTACTTGGCGTGCATGTTCGGGTAGCGGCGCCGGCTCCCGTCCGCGGGCGACGCCATGAACCAGCACTCGCCCCCGGCGGCTTCGAGCCGGGCGCAGGCCCACCGTTCGGCGTCCGATATCCCGCCGACCGAGGCCCCTTCTAACAGGACCCGCACCCTGACGCCGGCGGCGAGCCGGTCTAGCAGGGCGCCGACAATGCCCGGGTGCTCGAGGGTGTAAACCGCAGCCGAAATCGACCCCGTCGCCCCGAGGATGGTGTCGCGTACCAGGGCGTAGGAGGCGTCCGGGGCGACCCCAACCGTAACCGCCGCCGTCTCACTGACCCGGTACGGGGTGAGGTTCGGTTCCAGGTCCCAGCCGGGGTAGCGGACCTTGCGGGTCGTAACCGGGTCGCCCCGGAACTGCGCCCAGTCGGCGGCCGTGTCCGAGTCCGGGACCGGGAGCCGGGTGGCCGGGTCCAGCCGGCGGTAAAGAACCTGGGCCGTTTCGGAAAGGTCACCCGCCACGTAGGGTTGCAGGGCCGGACCGACCCAGCCGGCGGCCGAGGCGTCGCCGGCCTTGTAGACCAGGACGTCGGAGCGGCCGTCGCACGGGTCCAGCACCGTCACCTCGTCGCCGATGTTCGCAAAGACCGGTGCCGTACCGGTGAGGTTGGGCACGGCCGGACTGGTATCGGCCCCGTACTCAAAGGCCGGGGCGAATCCGAACTGCCGGGTAAAGTCGGCGGCCTGCCTGGCGACCCAAATTTTGGTGCCGGGGGTCAGGGTTGCGGCCGGAAAGGTGACCCGGCCCTCGCCGTCGGTGAGGGACCAGCCCTCGAGGTTGACCGGGCCCGGGCCGGGGTTGTAAAGCTCGACGGCCTCGTCCGGTTCACCGGTGAGGGCCGGGTCGTAGTGGAGGGCCGAGATCAGAACTTTGGCCCCGCAGTCCGCGCCGGCGGCCGGCAGCGCCAGCCCGCCCGCCAGCACGGCGCCCACCAGGAGCACCAGGAGGCTACGACGACTCAACCCCGGTGTCCCGGCTGGCCTCGAAATGGCGACGATGGCTTCAAAACAGGCCCTTTACAGTCAGCCTGACTGAAGTTTAACCGAACCGGCCGTGGCCGGTACAGGGACGATGGCTGGTGACTTTGACGTAAACGTTAACGGCGGCTTAAAATAGACCGAGATGGAAATCAGCGAGCGGCCGGCCGCGGGTCGGGTGGCGGCCCGGCCCCGGCTGAGCCTCAGCACTTTTAAATCCCTCGGGCACGGAAACTTCCGCCTCCTCTGGTTTGGCCTGCTCTTTTCGTCGGCGGGCCAGTGGATTCAGCAGGTGACCATTGGCTGGCTGGTCTATGAGCTGACAGGCTCCGCCGCCCTGCTGGGTGTGGTGAACGGTCTGCGGGCGGTGCCGTTTCTGCTCACCGGCCCGTTGGCCGGCGTCCTGGCCGACCGGGTTGACCGGCGCCGGCTGATGTTCTGGACGCAGGTGTTTTTGCTGGTCTGGAGCTTTCTGTTCGGCCTGGACATTGCCCTCGGCTACCTGCAGGTCTGGCACATCTTTGTCTTTACGCTGGTTACGGGCGTCGCCTGGTCATTTAACCAGCCCGTGCGCCAGTCGGTTGTTCCGAACGTGGTGCCCCGGGAGGACCTGCCGAATGCCATTGCCCTGAACTCGGCCGGGTTTAACATAACCCGCGTTGTCGGGCCGGGCCTGGGGGGCTTGCTGATTGCGCTGGTCGGGGTTGCCGGCAACTTTTTCATTCAGAGCGCCGCCTACGTCGGCGTTGCGGTCATGACCTACCGGTTGAAGCTGCCCCCGATTAAGGGCCGCCTCGGGCAGGCGTCGGTCCTCAAGGACCTGCGGGAGGGCGTCGGGTTTGTCCTTGGCCACGTCCAGCTCCGGAACCAGATGCTGATGGGTCTCATCCCGACGGTCCTGGCCCTGCCCTACATCAGCATAATGCCGGTGTACGCTTCGGACGTGCTGGGGGTCGGGCCGGAGGGGCTGGGCCTGCTCATGTCGGCGCCCGGGGTTGGGGCCGTAATCGGCACGCTGCTCATCGCCTCGTCGCCGCGGCTTCAAAGCCGGCCGGCGGTTCTTTACGTGGCGGCCGTGTGCCTCGGCCTGAGCCTGGTGACCCTGGCCCTGATGCGGTCCGTGGTCCCGGCGCTGGTCGTCCTGGTGCTGGTCGGCGGGTTCCAGATCGCTTACATGTCCACCAACAACACCCTGCTCCAGCTGATCTGTCCGGACCACATGCGGGGCCGGGTGATGAGCCTGTACATGCTCAACCAGGGCCTGATGCCCCTGGGGAGCCTGCTGGCCGGGGGCATCGCCCAGCTGTGGGGTGCGCCGGTGGCCTTCGCCTTCATGGGCCTCTCGGTCATCCTGGTCTCGTTCGCGGTGGGTCTTCCCGGAATCCGCAAATCCCAGTAAAATTCCGGGTTAGTGGGCGAACTTCTTGTCCTGCTTTTCACCCTGCTTAACGGCCTGGTGGGCGGGGTCTGGGTTGACCCGGCTCGGCCACCGGTCGACTGGGGCCGCACCATCCGGATTGAGGCGGGCGGCCGGGCCGGACAGAGCTTTGTTGCCACCCACGCGGGGCTGGCCGGGGTCGAGGTCGGGCTTCGGGCCGCGGCCCCGGCCCGGGTTGCGGTGAGCTTCTGGCGGGGTTGGGGGCCGGCGGGCCCGCCGCTGGGCACAACCGCTATGGATGTGCCCCCGGGCAGCGCCCAGTTTTACCGGCTCAGCCTGCCGGCACCTGAGGCCGACTCCCACAACCGGCCATACTACGTCGAAGTGGCGGTCAGCCTGGGGACGGTCGAGCTTGCGGCCGCCCCGCCCGGAACCTGGCTTGACGGGGGTTTCGTCCGGGACGGCGCGCCGGACGACTCCGCCGACCTGGTCCTGGGTCTGGTATATGCCCCGGCCGGCCTGGTGGTCGGGCTCATCGAGACCGGCCTGGATACCCTTTACTGGGTCGGCGTCGCCGCCGCTGTCCTTCTTATTCCCGGGCTCGCAATCGTAAAACTGGGCCGGGGTCCGGGCCCCCTTTCGGCCGACGACGTCATTCTGGGCGCCGGCGCGGGCCTGGCCTGGTATCCGGTCGGGCTGCTCCTGTCCGACCTGGTCGGCCTGAGGCCCGGCCCGTTCCTGATTCTCGGCTCCAACCTGGCCGGCCTCCTGATCCTCGGGGCGCTCCTTGTCCGGGGCCGGGGGCCGGAGGTCCGAACCGAAGCGGCGGACACCGAAAGGCCCGGACCGGTTATCGGCCTGCTGATTCTGGCCGGTCTGGTCTTCTTCGTGCGGTTCCTGGTCATTCGGGGCTTGGCCGGGCCCCAGTGGGGCGACAGCGTCCACCACGCAATTATCACCGAGCTAATCCGGGCCAGCGGCGGTCTCTTCCACGACTGGCGGCCTTACGCCGACCTGACAACCTTCACCTACCACTGCGGCTTTCACGGGCTCGCGGCCGCATTAAGCTGGGTGAGCGGGGTGCCGGCCGAACAGGCAATTCTGATGGCCGGCCAGGTTCTCAACGGCCTGTCCATCCTCGGCCTCTACCCGCTGGGCCGGCGGCTTTTCGGGTCCGCCTGGGCCGGGGTTCTGGCCGTGCTGCTGGCCGGACTCGTATTCTGGTCGCCCGCCTACTACGTGCGCTGGGGCCGGTATACCCAGCTGGCCGGTCAGGTAATTTTGCCGGCCGCGATCGTCCTGACCCTGGACCTGGTTCGGGCGAAGGGCCGGGCGGCCGGTCCCACGGCAGTCACGGCCCTGGTGGCCGCCGGGCTGGTGCTCACCCACTACCGGGTTGCGGTGTTTTACGGGGCCTTTGCCCTTGTACTCCTTGCCTGGTCCGCGGCCGGCGGCGACTTTGTCCGTTCGGCCCGGCATCTGGCCCTTGCCGGGCTCATTGCCGTCGGCCTCACCCTGCCGTGGTGGCTTAACGTCCTGGGCGGGGAACTTCCCGAGGTGGCCGCCGGGTATTTTAAGCCGCCGGCAAGCCGGGCACCGGCCGAGGTTGAGTATAACGCCCTCGGGCGGCTAACGGATTACCTGCCGGGCTGGACCTGGGTTTTTTCGGCCCTGGGAGTGGGATGGGGGCTGGTGCGGCGCAACTGGGGCATCGGCCTTCTGGCCGCCTGGTCCGGGCTGGCGTTCTTGGCCACTAACCCTGACCTTCTGGGCCTGCCCGGCGCCGGCTTCGTGGGTAACTTCACCCTCTTCATCGCAGCCTACATTCCGACGGGCCTGGCGATCGGCTGGCTGGGGTCTGAGCCCGTGGCCGCTTTTCTGCGCCGGGCGCGGTGGCGGACTAGTTCTGGCCTGGTGGTGGCCGCCCTGACGGTCCTCGGGCTGGTCGGGGCTTACCGGCAGCTTGGGGTTGCCGACCCGGCCTCCCACAGCATGCTGACGTTTTCGGACCTGGAGGCGCTGGGCTGGGTGCGGGAACACACGCCGGCCGGGTCCGGGTTCCTGGTCAACGGGTTCTTCGCCTACGGCGGGACCATCGTGGTCGGAGCCGACGCCGGCTGGTGGGTGCCGCTGCTGGCCGGACGGCGGGCGTCGGTGCCGCCGATGCCGTACGTGAGCGAGCGGCCCCTGGACCCCGATTACGTCGCAAGGGTGAACGGCCTTATGGGCCTGGTTCTGGCCAGGGGGCCGACGGACCCCGAGGTAATCGCCGCCCTCAGGGCGGCCGGTTTCGATTACGTTTACATCGGCCAGCGGCGGGGACGGGTGAACAATCCGGCGGGCCGGGTCCTGGAACCCGCCGAACTCCTGAGCAGCCCGGCCTACGAGCTTGTCTACCAGCTCAACCGGGTCTGGGTTTTTAAACTCCGGCCGTGACCGTGTTACAATTAGGCGAAGGAGGTTGAACGCATCATGGCTGAGTCGATTCTGAAGGGAACCTGGCGGGTTAAAGCCGGACTTGCTCAAATGCTGAAGGGCGGGGTGATCATGGATGTGGTCACCCCGGAGCAGGCCAAGATTGCCGAGGAGGCCGGGGCCGTTGCGGTTATGGCCCTCGAACGGGTGCCGGCCGACATCCGCGCGGCCGGCGGGGTCGCCCGGATGGCGGATCCGGCCCACATCGAGGCGATCATGAAGGCCGTCAGCATCCCGGTCATGGCCAAGTGCCGGATCGGCCACTTCGTTGAGGCCCAGATCCTCGAGGCCCTTGGGGTCGACTACATCGACGAGTCCGAGGTGCTCACCCCGGCCGACGAGAACCACCACATCTGGAAGCACGACTTTAAGGTCCCGTTTGTCTGCGGCTGCCGTGACCTGGGCGAGGCCCTGCGGCGGATCGCCGAAGGGGCGGCCATGATCCGCACGAAAGGCGAGGCCGGCACCGGCAACGTGGTCGAGGCCGTCCGCCACATGCGGGCCGTTATGGATGCCTGCCGGCGGATTCAGAACATGCCCGACGACGAGCTGGTCACCGAGGCCAAGAACCTCGGGGCACCCCTGGAGCTGGTAATGGAGGTGAAGCGGCTCGGCCGGCTGCCGGTGGTAAACTTCGCCGCCGGCGGCATCGCCACCCCGGCGGACGCCGCCCTGATGATGCAGCTCGGGGCCGACGGCGTCTTCGTCGGCTCCGGCATCTTCAAGTCGGAAAATCCGGCCAAGCGGGCCCGGGCCATCGTCCTGGCGGTCACCTACTACAACGACCCGAAGGTCCTGGCCGAGGTCTCCAAGGACCTGGGCGAGCCGATGCGGGGCATCGACGTCCGGCAGCTCGCGCCCCAGGAACTGCTCGCCACGCGGGGGGTATAGGCAATGCGGGTTGGCGTCCTTGCCCTCCAGGGCGACTTTGCCGAACATATCCAGGTGCTGCGCCGGCTCGGGGTTGACGCCGTCGAAGTCCGCAAACCGGCCGACCTGGAAGGGGTTGAGGCCCTGATCATACCCGGGGGCGAAAGCACCACCATCGGCCGACTGCTCACCATAAGCGGCCTCCGACCCGAGATTACCGGCCGGGCCCTGGAAGGGATGCCCATCTGGGGCACCTGCGCCGGCATGATCCTGCTCGGGAAAGAGGCCGACCGGCTCCTCGAACCGCCCCTGGGGCTCATTGACATAAAGGTTGAGCGGAACGCCTTTGGCCGGCAGGTTGACAGCTTTGAAATTGACCTGGAGGTCCCGAGGCTGGGCGACCGGCCGGTGCGGGCCGTCTTTATCCGGGCGCCGGTGGTCCGGGACGTCGGCCCGGCGGTTGAGGTGCTGGCCCGCCTGCCTGACGGGACGCCCGTGGCCGTCCAGCAGGGCAAGTTCCTGGGCACGGCGTTCCACCCCGAGCTTACCGACGACACCAGGTTTCACGAGTACTTCCTGAGTCTGGTCAAGAACTGACGGTTCGCGGGGCCGCTGGTTTCCGGGGTCGGGAGGGGATAGTTTTCTTGCAAGGAGGTACGACCATGGCCGTCAAGGTTGGGATTAACGGGTTCGGCCGGGTGGGACGGCAGGTCCTGAAGGCCATCCTGCAATACCACCCCGATACCCTTGAGGTGGTCGCCGTCAACGACCTGGCCGATGCCAGAACCAATGCCCACCTCTTCAAGTACGACAGCAATTACGGCATCTTCCCCGGCAAGGTCGAGGTCCAGGGCGACCAGATGTTTGTCGACGGCCGGACCATCCGGGTCTTCGCCGAGCGGGAGCCGAAGAAAATCCCCTGGCGGGAAGTTGGGGTTGAGCTGGTCATCGAGTCGACCGGCGTGTTTGAGGACGCAACCCTGGCCGCCGGCCACCTGGAAGCCGGCGCCAGGAAGGTGATTATTACCGCCCCGGCCAAGAACGAGGATATAACCGTCGTCCTGGGCGTGAACGAGGACCAGTACGACCCGGTAAACCACCGGATCGTTTCGAACGCCTCGTGCACCACCAACTGCCTGGCGCCGGTGGTCAAGGTGCTTCACCGGGCGTTCGGTATCCGGCGGGGACTGATGACCACCGTCCACGCCTACACCAATGACCAGCGCATCCTCGACCTGGTCCACCGGGACCTGCGGCGGGCGCGGGCCGCTGCCCTGAACATCGTTCCGACCACTACCGGGGCCGCCCGGGCCATCGGCCTGGTCATTCCGGAGCTTAAGGGCAAGCTCCACGGCTTCGCCATGCGGGTGCCTACCCCGACCGTCTCGGTCATCGACCTCACCTGCGACCTGGAGCGGCCGGTCACCGTCGAGCAGGTGAATGCCGCGTTCAGGCAGGCGGCGGAAGGTGAACTGAAGGGCATCCTCGCCTACACCGAGGAGCCCCTGGTCAGCATGGACTTTAAGGGCCACCCGGCCAGCGCGATCGTGGACGGCCTGCTCACCATGGTGATGGACGGGGACATGGTTAAGGTCACGGCCTGGTACGACAACGAGTGGGGCTATGCCTGCCGGGTTGCTGACCTGGCCGACTATATGGTCAAGCGGGGTGGGTTTTGACCTGGCTCGCCCGGGTTTACGTCACCCTCAAGCCGGTGGTGAACGACCCGCAGGGCCTCACCATCCGGCAGGCCCTGGCCGACCTCGGGTTTAAGTCGGTGCGGCAGGTCCGGGCCGGCAAATACTTTGAAATCCGGCTTGAGGCCCCGGACCGCGCCGCCGCCGAGGCCGAGGTTGACGCCTTTTGCCGCCGGCTTCTGGCGAACCCGGTTATCGAAGATTACCGCTTCGAGCTGGAGGCCCTACAGCCGGTGGCCGGTCCCCGGCCGTAAGGCCGGCTAAATCAGGCCGTGGCGCCGGGCGACCTCGGCCACGGTCCGGCCGATTTCGGCCGGGCTGGGGCAGACGGTTACCCCGGCCGACTCCAGGGCCCGGATTTTGCTTTCGGCCGTGCCGGTGCCCCCGCTGATGATGGCCCCGGCGTGGCCCATCCGGCGCCCCGGCGGGGCAGTGCGGCCGGCAATAAACGCCACCACCGGCTTGGTCAGGTGGCGTTTGATGTATTCGGCCGCCTCCTCCTCGGCCGTGCCCCCGATCTCCCCGATGAGCAGGACGATTTTCGTGTCGGGGTCGGCCTCGAACATCGGCAGAATATCCAGGTAGCCGCAGCCGACGATGGGGTCGCCGCCGATGCCCACGCAGGTCGACTGGCCGATGCCCAGGGCCGTGAGCTGGGCCGAGGCCTCGTAGGTAAGGGTGCCGCTGCGGGAGACGACCCCGACCGGCCCCGGGCTGTACACGGCCGCCGGCATGATCCCGACCTTCGCCTGGCCCGGGGTGATAACACCCGGGCAGTTCGGCCCGACCAGCCGGGTCGGTTTACCCTCCAGGAACCGTTTCACCCGGACCATATCCAGGACCGGAATCCCCTCGGTGATGCAGACCACCAGCTCCAGACCGGCGTCGATGGCCTCAAGGATGGCGTCGGCGGCAAAGGGGGCCGGAACAAACACCAGGCTCGTGTTGGCCCCGGTGGCGTCGACCGCCTCCCGCACCGTGTTGAAAACCGGGATGCCGTCCACCTCCAGCCCGCCCTTCCCCGGCGTGACCCCGGCCACGACGCTCGTCCCGTAGTCCCGGCACTGGCGGGCGTGGAAGGTTCCCTCGCGGCCGGTGATGCCCTGCACCAGCAGGCGGGTGTGGGTGCCGACCAGGATGCTCACGCTGCGGCCTCCTTCCCGAGTTTTACGGCGAGGGCGGCGGCTTCGGCCATATCGGCGGCGACGGTAATCGGCAGGCCCGACTCCCGCAAAATGCGGTGGCCCTCCTCGGCGTTGGTGCCCACCAGCCGGACCACCATCGGCACGTGAACCCCGACCGTTCGGGCCGCGGCGACGATTCCCCGGGCGATGACGTCGCCCCGGGCGATGCCCCCGAAGATGTTCACCAGGACAACCCGGACGTCCGGGTCGGACACAAGGATCTTAAACGCGGCCGCAATCCGCTCCTCGCTCGCCCCGCCCCCGACGTCCAGGAAATTGGCCGGCTCACCCCCGGCCAGTTTGATCAGGTCCATGGTGGCCATCGCCAGGCCGGCCCCGTTCACCATGCAGCCGACGAACCCGTGGAGCTTGACGTAGGATACGCCGGCCCTCATCGCCTCGACCTCCAGGGGCGAGTCCTCGGAGGTGTCGCGGAGGGCGACGATGTCGGGGTGGCGAAAAAGGCCGTTGTCGTCAAAATCAACCTTGGCATCGGCGGCCACAAGCCGCCCGTCGGCCGTGAGGACCCAGGGGTTCACCTCGACCAGGGCGCAGTCCTTTTCAACCAGGAGCCGGTAAAGGCCGCCGATGGCTTCGACGGCGGTCCGGGCCTGCTCGCCGGACAGGCCCAGGCCGAACCCGACTATCCGGCCAAGATACGGCTGAAACCCGACGGCCGGGTCGACCCAGACCCGGATGATTTTTTCCGGGCTGGTCGCGGCCACCTCTTCGATGTCAACTCCGCCGGCGGCGCTGGCCATGATCAGGGGCCGGGCCCGGGTCCGGTCAACCAGCACCGCCAGATAAAGCTCCCGGGCGACCTCCAGCGGCTCCTCCACCAGCACCCGCCGAACGACCACTCCACCGGGCCCGGTCTGGGCGGTTACCAGGGGGCGACCCAGCAGGCCGGCGGCAAACTCCCGGGCCTCGCCGGGCGAATTTACCAGGCGGATGCCGCCGGCCTTACCCCGGCCGCCCGCCAGAATCTGGGCCTTAACCACGGCCCGGCCGCCCAGCCGGGCCGTGGCTTCGGCGGCCTCGTCGGGAGTTTCGGCGACTTCACCCCTGGGGACCGGCACGCCGTAATCGGCAAAGAGCCGCTTGGCCAGGTACTCATGGATTTTCATGGTCCTGTTCCGCCTCCGAACGTGGGGAAATGCCTGTGGCGGCGGCCATCGCCAGGCCGAAGAAGAGCCACAGGAGGGAGACCGTCTGGGGAAAGTTGAGGTTAAAAAAGTAATGGTCGAACAGGCCGGCCGAGAGGGCCGCCACCACCGCCGCGGCCGTGGCGAGCCGGTAGCCGTCGGCCTCGGTCGGGGGCCAGCCCTCCCTGAGGGGCCGGACCACGGCCTGGTAAAGAAATATCCCGACAACGGTCAAAAAGGCCCCCAGGCCGACCAGGCCCATGTGCCCGGCGATGAGCAGGTAGACGCTGGCGGCCGCCACGTATACGTCGATATCCGGGGCCTCGCCAAAGCCGACCCCGAAAACCGGATACCGCTGAATCAGCCGGAGGGCGTCCCGGTACTCGCCCAGCCGCATCTGGGCCGCCGGGTCCTCGAACTGGATCCCCTGCTGGAGCCGCTCGAGGGCCACGTCGCCGACCGGGAGCAGGTAAAGCAGAAGACCGGCGGCGGCCAGCAGCGGCCAGACCCAGCGGAACCGCAGCACCCCGAGGAAACCGAGGCCGGCCACGGTGCCGAGCCAGGCCGAGCGGCTGAAGGTGAGCACCAGGGCAGCCCCAACCGCCACCAGCTGGGCCCAGACCACCGGCCGCGGCAGGGCCGGGCGGGGCGCAAACGCCTGGGCGACCCCCATCACCCCCACCAGCATCAGCATGCCCCCCAGCACGTTGGGGTCGATGGCCGTCCCGGTCGCCCGGACGATCCGGGTCCCGGCGATGTGCCGGACCACGTCCGGCCCGGTCGGGTAGCCCACCACCCGCAAGCGGCTTAACAGGTCGGCCGCCTGGGCCTCGGGCAGGGCGTAAAGGCCGAGGGCAACCAGGGCGGCCACGGTGCCCCCGACCAGCAGGGCCCGGACCGCCCACCGGAGCCGGTCAACGTCGCGGAGGCAGTTTACGACCGTGAAGTAGAACAGCAAGGCATTAATCGTCTTAAGGAAAAACCGCGCGACCTCACCGGTCACCGACTCGACTCCGACGAAGAAAGAGGTGACCGCCAGGCCGATAAAAGCGACCAGGGGCAGGGCGAGGGGGGTCGTCACCAGCCGCTCATTCGGGCTGGTCAGCAGCCGCAGGACCCACGCCAGCAGGGTCAGGGTCAGGGTGGCATCGAGAAACGTGAGCCTGACGCTCCCGAGCTCGATGGGGATCACCCCGAACGGGAGGCCGTAAAGGACGGCCACCGTGGCGATGACCCCGAGCCACGGTGAGACCAGGACCGCGGCGAAGGCGACAAGGCCCACCAGAAGGCCGAACCCGGCCACGGGCGAGACGGCGGCGGTGAGGATTCCCCCGGCCACGGCAAGGCCTGCCCCGGCCAGGACGACCAGGGCCCGGGGGTTTAAAAGCCGGTCGGCTGCCAGACGCACCAAGGGGTTGCTCCCGTCAGGTCCAGGTTGCGCTTCCCGGAAATTTTAACCGATCAGCCGTCGTCCTCGGCGGTCCAGCCGAGGGCGGCGGCCAGGTCGTCAAGGCTCCGCGGACCGGCCAGGCGGCCCTGCCGCCGCTCGGCCTGCTTTCGGGCGAGGAGCTTCCGGGCCAGCATATCGGCCACCACCTGGTCGGGCACCCGCGGCCCCTGGGCCCGCTGACGGCGGACTGCTTCCTGGCCCGGCGGACAGATGTCCAGAAACGGACAGTACTGGTGGGCCCAGTGTTCGTCGGGGAGCCGGTCGTCCAGGGGGAGTTCGCCCCGGCCAAGCACCCCCTCCCGGGCCCGCTTCAGCCGGTCCAGGTAGGCCCCGATGGCCGGGTCGGGGTCGACCAGGTAAATCAGGTGTTCGAGGCTGTCCCTGTTCTCGTAGAAGATGATACCGCCCCGGACCTGAAAGAGGGGGTAATACCGCGAGACACCCCAGATGTAGATCTGACACTGGCGGGCGTGGTCCTCCCGGGGCCGGCCGCCGGCCCGGATGCGCTCGAACTCGAGGCCGCCGGTAGTTTTGACCTCCAGGGCGTAAAGGCCGGCCCGCTCCCCCGCAAAGTCCGGGGGCAGGTAGAGGAGGGCGTCGCAGTAGCCCCGGATGCCGTACTCCCGGTCGTGGAAGAAGAGCTCCCGGCCGACGACGTAGTGGCCGAAGTAGCGGACAATTCGCCGGTGGCCGTCGGTGCCCACCTGCATCGCCCGGACGCTCCGGGGGTCCGGCTCGGGCTTCGGCATGCCCAGAAGCTCATAAGCCACGGCCAGGACGCAGCCCCGGGCGGCGGACGAGGGGCTTATGGTGGGTGGTTCGTCCCGGGCGGCCCGGCCGGCGATGTTCTCTTCAATCATCTGCTGCAGTTTTACCACAAGGTCCACCCGGCCGCCTCCTTCAGCCCACGGCGACCCGCGGCCGGAAAAAGTAGCGGGTCTCCCCGGCGGTATTTACCCCGGTGAGCGGGTCCACCCGGACGATAACCGGGTAGCCGCCGGTGGCTTGGCCCACCACCAGGACGTGGTGGCGCCTGAGCCGCCGCACGAATGCCAGCAGGGTTTCCTGGTCCACCATAGCGCTCTTGGCCACGTGGCGGACATCGTCCTCATACGGCAGGTTGAGCAGGAACAGGTTGTCGGCCTGCCGGAGGACCACCTCGTCAAGGCCGGTAACCATGTTCGTGACAAAGAACGACGTCAGGCCCAGGTGGCGGGCCCGGGTGACGATGTAGTCGATGCTGGCCTTCTGGACGTAGAGGTGGGCCTCCTCGAAGAAAACGAACGGATAGCGGCCGGTTCCCTGGGCCGTTTCCGCCTCGCAGATATCTTTGATCATCTCGATAATAGCCTGGACGAACCCGACCTTGGCCAGGTTGGAGAGGTCGGCGATGTCGATGACCAGGGCGCCGCCGTTGCGGACCAGGGCGTAGTGCTCGTGCACCGAAGTGGCCTCCTTCGGGTGCGTGGCAAAAAGGCCGGTGTTTTTCAGGGCCTCCAGGCGGGACCGGATCGCCCCGTTAATAACGCCGGCAACCCGGTCGCCGCCCCACAGGGACCCGCCACCCTGGTAGTATTCATTCTCCTCGGCAAGCTGGATGAGCTGGTCGATGCCGATGAACGGCACCTTCTGGCCGGCCCGCTCCCGCTGGCGGACCTCGTCCAGGAGGCGGGCGACCCGATTTTCGAAGTAGAGGGCGGAGGCTTCGGGCAGGCCGAACCGGGTGAGCATGGTGAGGAGGGGTCCGAGGCCGAACTGGCGGATACCGAGCTTGAGATTGTGGCCGGCCCGCAGGTGGATGATCCCCGGCCGGACCACCCGCTCCTCGAAGAGGTCAAGCTCGAGGGGCGGCAGGTGAACATACTCCCGGTTGATGTCGAACACGATGCAGGGCGCCCCCTGCTCGATGAGCCGCATGAGGAGCACCTTCGCCAGGTGGGATTTACCGGAACCCTTGGTGCCGGTGATGATGTTCACCTTTTCGAGGGCCTGGCCTTCGACGTAAAACGGGTCGCCCTGAAGGGTCCGGCCGAGGTGGATGCGGTTGCCCAGGTCGGCCACGCAGTGCCGGAGCACCTCCCGGTCGCCGACTCGGTCAACGACCACCTCCCGGTGGGGAATCCAGCCGTCCCAGTTCTCCCAGGGCCGGCCGGCGAGCTTGCGCACCTTGGCCTGGGCGACCTTCAGGTGCTTGAGGTCGGGTTCGTCGGGCGGGGCAGGCTCATCGGGCCGGGGACCGAACTCTTCCCGGATGAGGGCGGGGTAGTTGACCGTACGGAAGCCCAGGACCTGGACGACCAGGGCCCGGCCGGAATCGGCCTCCCGCAGGACGAGGCTTTCGCCGACCCGCAGGTCCTCCGACCGGGGGTCGAACACGAGCTCGACCAGGTCGGCCTTAATCTGGTAGACCAGCACGGCCGCCGGGAAACATCAGTTTGCCGAAATTATACCCCGGGTCCGTCCGCCTGTCAACTCTTAGACTGCCTGGCCGCCGCCGTCGTGTTAAACTGGTTCTGGGTGGAACGTAATGGCTGCGGTTGGAAAGCGCGTGGTTGTCGCCATGAGCGGCGGGGTCGACTCGTCGGTGGCGGCCGCCCTCCTGAAGGAGGCCGGCTACGATGTGGTCGGCATCACCCTGAACCCCTGGTTCGAGGTTGAAGGCCGGGGCCCGGTAACCGGTGCCCGGAAGCGGTCGTGCAGCCCGGAGGATGTTCTTGACGCCCGGGAGGTCGCGGCCCGCCTCGGCATACCCCATTACGTTTTCAACGTCCGGGCCGAGTTTCGCCGCTGGGTCCTCGACTACTACGTGGCCGAGTACTGCCGGGGCCGGACGCCGAACCCGTGCCTCCCGTGCAACCGCCACATTCGGTTCGGCCTTCTGCTGAAGAAGGCCCTCGCCCTCGGGGCCGACTACCTGGCCACCGGCCACTATGCCCGCATCCGCCGGGATCCCGACGGGTACCGGTTGCTCCGGGCGGTCGACCCGCAGAAGGACCAGTCCTACGTGCTTTATAGCCTGGGCCAGTTCGAGCTAAGCCGGACCCTGTTCCCCGTCGGCGAATACACCAAGGCTCAGGTTCGGGAGGTTGCGACCCGGCTCGGCCTGCCGGTGGCGGACAAGCCCGAAAGCCAGGACTTCTGCTTCCTGGGCGGCCTCGACTACCGGGACTGGCTCAGCCTCCAGGCCGTCGATGTCCAGCCCGGTCCGATCGAGGACCTTTCGGGCCGAAAGCTTGGAGAGCACCGGGGGATCGTGTTTTACACCGTCGGGCAGCGGCGGGGTCTCGGAATCGCCGCCGGGGCGCCCCTTTACGTGGTGGCCATCGACCCGGCCCGGAACGCCATCATTGTCGGGCCCGAGGCGGCCCTTTACCGGGACACCCTTGAGGCCGAGGATGTGCACTGGGTCTCCGGCCGCGCCCCGGCGGGGCCGGTGCGGGTGACGGCCCGAATCCGGTACCGGGCCGCCGAAGCCGCCGCCACCCTGGAGCCCCGCTCCGACGGTTCGGTGCTGGTCCGGTTTGACGTGCCCCAGCGGGCACCCACGCCCGGGCAGGCGGTCGTCTTCTACCGGGGGGACGAAGTCCTGGGCGGGGGCATAATCCGGCGGGTGGCGCCGGTCCCCGTTCCCGCCGCAGCATGGACGGTCGGAAACTCGTAATCGTGGCCGACCTGGGCGGAACCCATTTTCGGGTCGGCCTGGGCGACCCCCGGTCCGGCGAGATTTTCTCGGTCGAGCGTTACCCCACCGGAGCCGAGCTGGGGCCGGACCAGATCCTCCGGCGAATTGCCGACCGCTTTGGGGCCCTGGCCCGCCCGGCCGGAACCGCCGTAACCGTTGCGGCGCTGGGGGTGCCCGGACCGGTCCGGGCGGCCGACGGGGTGGTGGTCCGGGCGCCGAATCTGCCCGGCTGGGATAACGTCCCCGTTAAGCGCCGGCTTGAAGAGCTGACCGGCCTCGAAGTCCTCGTGGGCAACGACGCGAACCTGGCCGCCCTCGGCGAATTTCACTACGGTGCCGGTCGGGGCGTGCGCAACCTGGTGTACCTCACCGTGAGCACCGGCATCGGCGGCGGGGTTATCGTCGACGGCCGGCTTCTGCTCGGGGCCCACGGGTTTGCGGCCGAGCTGGGGCATATTCCCCTCGAGCCGGGCGGGCCCCCCTGCGGTTGCGGGGGCCGGGGCTGTCTCGAAGCCCTGGCGTCGGGCACCGCCATCCAGCGGATGGCCGTCGAAGTCGCGCGGCGCAGGCCCGATTCGGCCCTTTCCCGGGCCGCGCGGGGGCAGCCGGACCGGCTGGATGCGCGCCTTGTCGAGGAGCTCGCCCGGCGGGGCGACCCGGAAGCCCGGCGGATTTTCGAGCAGGTCGGCCGGTATCTGGGGCTGGGGCTCGTGGCCGCCGTGCACGCCTTCGACCCCGAGCGGGTCGTAATCGGGGGCGGGGTGGCCAACGCCTTCGACCTTTTCGAGCCGGCGATGCGGGCCGAACTCGGCTGGCGGCTCATGCCCGCCTACCGGGATGGGGTCGAAGTAGTTCGGGCAATGCTTGGCGACCGGTCCGGTCTTTACGGGGCCCTGGCCCTGGCCGGGTCGGCCGGCTGAGGCCTAGACCGGCGGCCGCCCGAGGGGGTCTTCGAAGAACCTGGCTTCGGCCAGGGCCTCGTCGGCGGCGTCCCGGACCGCCCCGTCCGGGTGGGTCAGGTAGCGCTGAAGGAGCCTTTTTGCCGCCCCACCCCCCACCCTTCCCAGGGCGCCAATGGCGGCCAGCCGCACCTCGGTGTCCGGGTCCTCCAGCAGGCCGGCAATCCTGGCGACCATCGTCCGGTCGCCGATCTCGCCGCAGGCCCGGACGGCCTCGAACCGGATCTCCGGGTCGGGACTCGAAAGGGCCTCGTCGACCAGCGGCAGCCACCGCCGGTCGGTGCTGCGGCCCATGGCGTAGAGGGCGCTGACCCGGAACCGGCGGTCTGGGTGCCGGTAGGCCCGCTCGATGGCGGCCGCCACCCGCTCGTCGTCAAAGACAGCCACGGCCTCCAGGGCCCGCCGGCGGACCTCGACACTCTCGGCCTCGGCGTCGAAGACCCGGAGCAGCGTCTCCCGGAGCCGGTCGGCGTCCCGGGGCAGGAGCTCGTCCAGCTGGGCCCGCAGGCAGTGCCGGCCCAGGACGGTGGCCGCCGCGACCCGGACCTCTTCGGCCGGGTCCCGTTCCACCAGCTCGAGCAGGCGGACGACAACCTTCCGGCTGTCGTTCTCCCAGAGGCCGGCGACGGCCGCCGCCCTCACCCCGGCATCCGGGTCCTCCAGGCCGACCAGCATCAGGCCGTCGAAGTTGAGTTCCACGTTATCCTCGGCGAGCTCGGTGGCCTCGGTAAGGAGGCGGCGGCGCCGGTCGGCCGGGATCCGGGGCCACCAGGCCCGAACCACGGCCAGCTCATCCGGCCCCAGGTTCGAGAGCCGCTCGACGTGGGCGACCTTCAGGGGCCGGCTGGGGTCGGCAAGTTCCTTGAGATAACGTTCAAGAACCATAACCACCAAACATTATAACCCCGCTTAGCCGCCAAGGAAGGGAATTACCTTTTCGCCGAATAATCGGAGGCTCCGCTCGGCCAGGTCGGCCGGCATCCCGGGCGGCTCGCTCCGGATGAGCAGGTGGGTTATGCCCAGTTCGGCCCGGAAACGCTCAACCTGCTCCCGGACGCTCTCGGGTGTGCCGATAATGAACCGGTCGCGGGCCAGGGCCGCGAAGTCCTCAAAGAACCGGTCGTCGGCCGGAAGGGCCCGGTCCTGGCCCCACTGCCGGTAGGCCTCGTATTTGGGGCCGATGTACCGTTCGGCGTGCTCCCAGGCCTCCCGCTCGGTGGGGGCCACGTAGACCTCGCGGTGGATGGGCACCGCCGCCGGTGGCCCGAGCCCCGCCTCGGCCCGGGCCTGCCGGTAGATTTCGAGCTGGCGCTTGATGACCGGGATGGGGCTGTGGGGGGCAATGATCCAGGCGTCGCCCAGCCGGGCGGCCCGGCGGATGGCCCGGTCACCGTTTGCCGCAATCCAGACCGGGGGCCGCGGCCGCTGGGCCGGCACCAGGGTAACCTCGCACTCGGGGACCCGGAAGTACCGACCTTCGAAGCTGAACCGCCCGCCCCGCCAGAGGCCCTCGATAACCGTGAGGGCCTCCTCGAACCGGCCGACCCGCTCCCGGGCCGGGCTTCCCAGGGCCTCGTTTTCGATGTCCCGGTAGCCGAGGCCGAACCCGCACACCAGCCGGCCGCCGGTCAGGATGTCAAGGGTCGCCAGCTCCTCGGCGATGAGCACCGGCTGGTAAAGGGGCAGCAGGACAATGCAGGTGCCGACGGTCGCAGCCGGGGCCTCGGCCGCAAGCCGGGCCAGCAAGGGGATCGGCTGGAGCATCTGGTAAGGCGCGGCCAGAAAGTGCTGACCGGCCCAGAAAGAGTCGAATCCGAGGGAATAGGCGAGCCTCGCCAGCCGGATGTGGGCCTGAACTTCCTCGACGATGGGTCCCGGGGGAAATTGGGCATTGACCCAGAATCCGAACTTCATTGCCCGCTCCGTTTAAGGATTTCGACCCGCCCACCGTAAAGCTGAGCAAAGCGGCGGGCGTCGGCTTCGCTGCCGACGATCTTACCATAGTGCATGGGGACCGCCACCTGAGGCTCAATCTCGGCGGCGGCACGGGCGGCCTCCTCGGCGTCCATGGTGTAGGTGCCGCCCACCGGCAGGAGGGCCACCGTCGGACGCAGCCCACGCATTTCGGGGATGTGGTCGGTGTCGCCGGCGTGGTAGACCGAGCCGTCCGGCAATTCGACCACGAACCCGACCCAGCCGTTGGCCCGCGGGTGGAACTGTTTCGTCCGGTTGTAGGCGGGGACCGCCCGGACCTTCACCCCGCCGACGGTTTTCTCCTCGCCCGGCTTGATTTCGACCACGTTCAGCCGTTGCCGGGCGAGCTGGCGGGTAACGTCGGCCGGCCCGACGACGGTGGCCGAGGGTTTGGCCAGCCGCTCGATGTCCGGGACCGAAAGGTGGTCGTAGTGGGAGTGGGTTATCAGGATCAGGTCGGCGGCGGGGAGTCCGGCGGGCGTCTCCCAGGGGTCAATGTAGATGACCGGCTCCCCCTCAATCAGAAAGCTGGCGTGGCCGAGCCAGCGTATCCGCTCGAGCACCATGGCTTGCCTCCGGCTTCGAGGGCTTCGTCCGATTGTACCGTATTGGCGCCGGCCGCTGGCAGCCGCCCGACTTGGCAGGCGTCGGCCGAACCGGCTATACTCGCGGCTGATGGGAGTCGACCGGCTGAGTCCCGCCGCGGGCCGAATCTCGGTGGTCGTACCCGTTCTTAACGAGGCGCCGGCCCTTGAGGAGCTTGCGGCCGAGGTGCACGCCGTCCTCGCCGGGGCCGATTACGAGCTCATCTTCGTCGACGACGGGAGCACCGACGGCTCCGGGCCGGTCCTCGACCGGCTGGCGGCCGGCAACCCCCGGATAAAGGTGGTCCACTTTGCCCGGAACTTCGGAAAGGCCACGGCCCTGGCCGCCGGGTTCGCCGAGAGCAGCGGTGACCTCATTGTGACCCTGGACGGGGACCTCCAGGACGCCCCCCACGAGATACCGCGGCTCCTGGGAGCCCTGGCCGAGGGCTACGACCTGGTTAATGGCTGGAAGGTGGTGCGGCGCGACCCGGTCACGAAGGTGTGGCCCTCCCGGGTCTTTAATTTCGCCGTGCGGGCGATTACCGGCGTCCACCTCCACGACGTCAACTGCGGCCTTAAAGCCTACCGCCGGGAGGTGATCGACCGGCTGAACATCTACGGTGAACTCTACCGGTTCATCCCTATCCTGGCCGCCTTTGAGGGCTTCCGGGTCACCGAGGTTCCGGTGGCCCACCGGCCCCGCCGGTACGGCCGCTCCAAGTACGGCGCCCGGCGGTTTGTGGCCGGTTTTCTGGACCTGCTCACGGTCGGCTTCCTGACCCGATTCAGTCAGAAGCCGCTCCACATCTTCGGTCCGGTCGGCCTGCTCACGCTGCTGGCCGGCCTGGCCATCAACCTTTACCTGGCCTACTTGAAGGTGGCGCTGGGCGAACCGATCGGGACCCGGCCGCTCCTTAGCCTGGGGGTCCTCCTGGTGATCGGGGGCCTCCAGCTCCTGAGCCTGGGCCTGCTGGGGGAGATGGTCCTGCGGGCAAACCCGCGGGAGCGCCGCCTTCCCCACTACCGGGTCGTTCAGGGGACCACCGTGCGGGAGGGGCAGCATTGGCCGGCCCGCTGACCGCCGTCGCCGCCCGCTCCAATTACCGGAAGCATACCTCCCGGAACCCGGTCCAGCGCTGGCTCCTGGCCAACTTCTACCGGCAGGTTGCGGGCCTGGCGGCCGAAGCCCTGGCCGGCCGGTCGGACCCGGTCGTGGTGGACGTCGGGGCCGGGGAGTCCTTTGTCGCCGGCCACCTCGACCGGGGGCGCCTTCGGTACGTCGGCCTGGACCCGGACCCGGCGGCCGCGGCCTACGCCGCCGCGGTTTTCCGGGTCGACTACGTGGTCGGCGACGGCGCCCGGCTGCCCTTCCGGTCCGGCGCGGCCGACCTGGTCCTCTGCCTGGAGGTTCTGGAGCACCTGCCCGACCCGGATGGGGCCCTGGCCGAGTTGTGCCGGGTCGGGCAGCGGGTGCTGGTAAGTGTCCCCCACCAGCCGTGGTTTGCCCTGGCGAACCTGGCCCGGGGCAAAAACATTCGCCGGCTGGGGGATGACCCCGACCACCGCCACTTCTGGACGGCCGGCCGGTTTTTGAGCTGGGCCGGCCGCCGGCTGACCATCGAGCGGGTCAGGTTTCCGTTCCCGTGGCTCGTACTGCTGGGACAGCCCCGAAGCGGGTGACCCGGGACGCCGTCGGTCAGGTCGGCTGGCGGACCGCCCGCCGCCAGGCGGCACGGCCGCGGCCCCGGCGGTTTGTGCCCCGGCTGCCGTCGCCGGACCGGCGGGCCCTCTTTATCTGCGGGGTCTTCGTCGTCCTGTACGCCGCCGTCTTTTCCTACCTGAGCATCCTCCAGCACCTCTCCTTCAACACCAACGCCTTCGACCTGGGGAACTTTTTCCAGGCCGTCTGGAATACCGGGCAGGGCCGGCCGTTCGAATTCACCAACTGGTCCGGGGCAACGACCCGGCTCGCCGCCCACTTCGAGCCGATCCTGCTGCCGGTGGCCGCAATTGTCCGGTTCTGGCCCGACCCGACGGCCCTCCTGGTCATCCAGACCGTCGTCGTGGCCAGCGGGGCCCTGAGCGCCTTCGGATTTGCTTACCGGCGGCTCGGCAACGAGCTGGCGGCCCTCACGTTTGCGGCGGCCTACCTGCTGGCCCCGGAGCTGGACGCCGCCGTCCTGGCCGAGTTTCACCCGGTGGCCATGGCCAGCGCCTTTTTGATGCACGCCCTCTACTTTTATTCGGCGGGGAAGAAGCGGCCGTTTCTCGTCTGCGCCGTCCTGGCGGCGGCCACCAAGGAGCAGGTGCCGGTCGCCGTCGCCCTGCTCGGCCTGCGGGCGGCGATCCGGCCCGAGTGGCGGCGGCTCGGGCTGGGGCTGGCGGCCGGGGGGATTCTCTGGTTTCTGGTGGCAACCCTGGTCGTGATCCCGCTCCACAACCCCGCAGGCGCCTCGCCCTATCTAAGCCGCTACGACTACCTGGGCAGCAGCCCGTTCGAAATTATCCGGACCGTCCTGGCCCGGCCCGAAATTGTCCTTCAGGAAGCTCAGAACCCGGTCAAAGCAGCCTACCTGCTAACCCTTTTCCGGCCGGTCCTGTTTCTGCCGTTCATCGCCCCGGCAACCCTGCTGCCGGCAATTCCCGACCTGGTGCTGAACCTGCTCAGCACCTTCGAGCCCATGTATCGGGGCGGCGCCCATTACTCGGCCGTCATCGTGCCGTTCGTGGTCGGGGCGGCCATCGACGGCCTGGACATCCTGCGCCGGCTGGCCGGTCGGCTTCGGCCCGACCTGGCGCTTCGGACGGTCAACGGGATTTCGGCCCTGGTCCTCGTGTCAACCGGCCACGCCTATGTTTTCAACGTGCTCCTGCCCCTTTACGACCGGCTGCCGGTGGTTACGGCCCACGACCGGCTGGCCGCCGAGGTTCTGGGGGTGATTCCGGCCGATGCCGCCGTTTCGGCCGGCAACAGCCTCAACCCGCACCTGGCCGCCCGCCGGCGGCTTTACCTCTTCCCCGAGGTTCGGGACGCCGAATATGTCGCCGTCGACGTGAGTGCCAGTCCCTACCCGGTCGATGCCGGAACCCAGTACTGGCAGCTTTATGCCCTCCTTAGCGGCGGGGAGTGGGGGGTTGCCGCCGCCCGTGACGGCTACCTGGTGCTTGTCCGGGGCGGACGAAACCGGGAACTCCCCGAGGAGTTTTTCACCTTCGCCCTGGCCGGGCCCGACGAAAAGTATG
>FWWM01007315.1_pt1 | contig 22298 bp, 19 predicted proteins | sample 2228351 | NCBI WGS metagenome assembly FWWM01 (sample SAMEA103939774, study PRJEB20133) | metagenome
ACTTTCTTTCTCATCGCTGAGAAAGAAAGTAAGAAGTAATTTTTCCCCACTTTTTTCCAAAAAGTGAGAAATTTTGTTAGAAAGATGAGTTTTTGCTGATTCTTACTCCCGAGAGATTTGACCAAAATTCTTGCGTTACTCTACAGAGGGACGAGCCTTTTGTTTTTCTTTAACATTAACAATAATAAAAAAATTGAAATTCTTTTTTTTTTGACAGGTATTTTTTTTTATTTTATCCTAAATGCTGGTATTTTTAGAGAAGGGGTGATTTATGTTAGCTTTTCTATTTCCAGGTCAGGGTTCTCAAAAAGTAGGAATGGGAAAGGATTTAATAGAAAAAACTTCTATAGCTGAAAAGATTTATAAAAAAGCAAGTGAAATACTTGGCTTTGATTTACTTAAACTTTCCCTTGAAGGTTCAGAAGAAGAACTCACTAAAACGGAAAATGCTCAGGTTGCTATACTTACATATAGCCACATTGCTAATTTATTACTCAGAGAAAAGGGTATAAAGCCAGATTTTGTCGCTGGACATTCCCTTGGTGAATTTTCAGCTATTCTTTCTGCTGAAATGATTGATTTTGAAACAGCAATAAAGATTGTAAGAAAAAGAGGTGAGCTAATGGCAAAAGCTGACCCAGAAGGGAAAGGTGGTATGGCTGCAGTTCTTGGACTTGATGGAGAAAAGGTTATAGAAATTTGCAAAAGTATAGAACAATACGTTGAACCAGTTAATTTTAATGCACCCGGCCAGGTTGTTATATCTGGACTTAAAGATGCAATTGATATTGCAGAACAAAAACTTAAAGAAGCAGGGGCAAAAAGGGTTTTAAAACTAAATGTAAGTGGGGCTTTTCATTCAAAACTTATGGAACAAGCAGCAGAAGAATTCAAAGAATATCTTAAAAATTTTCAGTTTAACAAACCTATTTGTAAGGTTATATCCAATGCCACTGCTTCATATTTGGATGAAAACAATATCAAAGATTTACTCTACAAACAGATGAAAAGTCCAGTATTATGGATAGACTGTGTTAATCAGATGAAGAAAGATGGATTAAAAGAAGCTATAGAAGTAGGATATGGTAATGTAATATCAGGACTTGTATCAAAAATTGATAATTCTATTACAATTAAATCTTTTAATGAATATTTATAAAAATTTGAGAAGGAGTTGTTATGAGTGAAGTCAAAAAAGAGTACGATGTAATTGAAATAATGAAATATCTACCACACAGACCACCATTTTTGCTTGTTGATAGGGTGACAGAGGTTACAGAAAATGGTGGAAAAGGCTATAAGTGTGTAACCATGAATGAATGGTTTTTTCAGGGCCATTTTCCTGGTAAACCAATATATCCCGGAGTTTTGATTATTGAAGGAATGGCCCAATGTGCAGGTTTTGTTGCCTTAAAAATTCTTGAGGGTAAAAATCCAGACGCTGAAAAGAAAGAAAATCTCATGTACTTCATGATGATTGATAAAGCAAAGTTTAGAAAAATGGTTTTACCCGGAGATAAACTTGATTACGAAATTTCAATAATAAAACTCGGTGGAAAGATTGCAAAATTTCAGGGATATGCTAAAGTAAACGGCGAACTCTGTGCAGAAGCAGAAATGACTGCAATGATTGACGAAAAGAAATAAAAAAAGTGAGTGGTTTCCCACTCACTTTTTTAACAATTCAAGAAAGTTTGAAAAAATAGCCTTTCCAGTTTCATAGTAATTTTCTTTTATTTTCTTAAAATCGGAAATGAGTATGTCTTTATCGAGTTTTTTCAAGTCCTCATCTTCTAGAATAAGTGAATAAAAGTAACTTTCACTTACCTCAAAATGAGATTGAATCCCAAATGCAAAATCTTTATAAGAGACAGCCTGATTTTTAACAAACCTGCCAGTTGCAAGTAAATCTATCTCATCTGTAATTTCAACTGTTTCACCATGAAGTTGAAAAACTTTAAATTTTTCACTTATTCTTTTAAAAAGAGGTGAGTTTTTGCCTTTCTCTGTTAATTCAATTTCAAAATAATTACCAGAGGGATCTCTGAAACCAATTTCTTTTATTGGAGCCTTCATAACTCTACCGCCCAGAGCTTTAACCAGAAGTTGCATTCCAAGACATATGCCAAGATATGGAATTTCTCTTGAAATTACTTCCCCAATAAACTCTAATTCTTTTAATATTTTTTCTGTTTCGTCATTTGCGCTATCAGGTCCGCCTAAAACTATTACCCCATCAAAATCAAAATTTTCGGGTAGTTTTTCTCCATGATCAAGGTCTATTATAGAATAGTCAATTTTTTTCTCCAATAGAATATCTTCTATTATTCCAGGTCCTTCTGTAGTTTCATTTTTTAAGATTATTATCCCCATGGTAATACCTCATTCAATTTAAAATGTAATGAAATACCATAAACCTATGGTTTGAGAGATTATTTTGTATCCCAGACTTAATTCACCAGCACTACCAAAATTTAAGTCTATACCAGGAACTAAATCATAAGTAAAAATATCTCCACTCATTCCAACATCAACCTCAAAATAAATAGATAACATATCTATTATTTTAATCACTGGAGCAAATATAGCTCCATAGCTAAATAAACCTGGATCATAATAAGTGCCAAAAAGATTAAGTTCAACAAAAAAGTTTGGAATAAAAACTAAAGATGTGTGATACTGTAAACCACCATAAAATCCTCCAGAATAACCAAGCAAGACTCCTATAATATTATAGTCAAAGATTGACATTTTCCCAAGATTATATCTTGGCATTAACCACGCACCACCCCAAGAAAAGGTATCAACCCCATAACCTACAGTGGAAAGATTAGCTAAAATATCAATATTCTCTGTTGCCCCATATCCTGTCACAAGATCGAGTCCAATTATCGGATCAAATGTTGAATATAAAATGGGATTTAAAGCAAATTTCCCCTTCTCTGTAAGCCCAACCCATGCTCCAAAACTCGCACCAAAACCTTTGCTAACAACAAAAAGTAACACTAAAATTGAAAAAATTCTTCTAAACATATAAACCTCCTGAAAAACTATAAATGCAAAAAATATGCCATAAAATAGAAATCCTTGATATATCTATTGTTTTTAATAATTACACTGAGATTTTAACTAAAAAATTGCCTAAAAAATATAACTAAATTGTTTAATTTACCAAAAAATCAGCAAAATTTTACTTTCATTTATAAGTAAGTTTCGTAAAAAAAGAAAAACATTTATTCTTAATTTTAATTAACAATTTAAGTTAACAATTTAACCCTTTAAGATGGCACAAAAATTGCACTTTAACAAAAAGGAGGTAGATTATGGAAGAAATAAAGGTAATGATTGTTGATGATTCGGGAGTTGTAAGAAAGATTATTGAATCTTTATTAAAGGATTTAAAAGTTAATCTTAATATAGTGGGGACCTGTTCAAATGGAAAAGAAGCCTTAGAACTATTTAAGCTTTTTAGACCAGAAATAGTTACGCTGGATATAACAATGCCAGAAATGGATGGACTTGAATGTTTAGCAAAGATGAAGGAAATAAATCCAGCAAGTAACATTATAATTATTAGTGCTTTAAAAGATAAGGAAACAGGAATGAGGGCAATAAAATTAGGGGCTACAAGTTTTATTACCAAGCCATTTATAGGTGAGGATTTAAAGCTGGAAATAAAGGCAATAATAAATGAATTAAAGTTAGGAGCTTAAAATGAAGCCAGATGAAATAAATTATTTTATAAGTGTAATATCTGAATATTTTTCTACTTGCTCAAAGTCAAAGTGTGAAACAGGTCTTCCTTTTTTAAAAGAAGATCAATATTCAGTGATAAAGGATTTTACTGGAATTATTGGTATTTCTGGTCTAAAAAAAGGAGCAGTATATTTTACAGCTCCCAAAGAAATGTTATCTGAATTGTTTTTTGAAATTTTTGAAGAAAATAGTAAACCTGATTTATTTATTCTAGCCGATCTTGTTGGAGAAATTGCAAATACTATATCTGGAAACTTAAGAAAGTTTTATGGAGAAAAGTTTTTAATTTCTGTCCCTATTGTTTGTATTGGTAAAGATTCAGATATAAGGATTAAGATACCTACACCAGTATTTGTAATTCCAGTAAACTGGAAGAATCATAGTTCCTATCTTGTTGCTGGATTGGAGGATAATATTTGATATGGAAAAGAGTTTAATCGATCTGTTATGGATTAATTTATCGGCTATACTTGTATTTTTTATGCAAGCCGGTTTTGCTATGCTTGAAGCAGGATTAACAAGAAGTAAAAATTCTATTAATGTAGCGATGAAGAATATTGTTGATCTTTCCATTTCTTCCTTAATTTACTGGGCTATTGGTTTTGGAATAATGTTTGGATTATCTAATTATGGCTTTTTTGGTAGTAATCTTTTTTTGTTCAATCCACGTTCAGCATGGGACTTCACTTTTTTCTTTTTTGAGGTGGTCTTTTGTAGCACCTCAGCAACAATAGTCTCTGGAGCTGTAGCAGAAAGAATGAAATTTACTGCATATATGATATCTACTATCTTAATGTCGCTTCTCATATACCCTGTTACTGGTCATTGGGCATGGGGAGGAGCAATGGAAGGTTCACCTTCTGGCTGGCTTGCAAAATTAGGGTTTATAGACTTTGCTGGTTCAACCGTAGTACATTCTGTCGGAGGATGGGTTGCTTTAGCAATCCTTTTAATATTAGGACCACGCAGAAACATTTTTGACAGTGAGACAGGAGAAATTAAATTCGTTGCAAGCAATATTCCTATTGCTATCGCTGGTGTATTTATTTTATGGTTTGGTTGGTTTGGCTTTAATGGTGGAAGTGGATTAGTTTTTAATGAAAGTGCCCCAACTATTCTTACTAACACCCTGCTTGCAACATCTTCTGGAATGATATTTACAATGTTAACAGGCTTTTTTATTACAAAGAAATTCAATGTAGAGTTTGCAATTAATGGTGCATTAGGAGGACTTGTAAGTATAACAGCAAATTGTCATTGTGTTACTACATCTCATTCTTTAATAATAGGAGCAATAGGTGGAATAGTAACAATAATATTCTCTTCTCTACTTATAAAACTTAAGATTGACGATGCAGTTTCAGCTATTCCAGTCCATCTTGGGGCTGGTATATGGGGAACCCTTGCAGTCGCAATTTTTGGAGAAAAGGAACTAATTGGAACTGGCCTTAGTTTTATAGATCAGTTAAAGATTCAAACTATAGGAATAATATCAATTGGAGTGTGGGCATTTGGACTTTCTTTTATATTCATGTCACTAATTAATATTTTCTTTAAACTAAGAATTTCAGAAGAAGAGGAAGAAATAGGATTAAACTATGTAGAACATGGAGCAAAGACAGAAAGCTATGAATTACTAAAGACAATACAACTACAGGCTACTACAGGAGATTTAAGTTATAGAGTTAAAGAAGAACCTTTCTCTGAAATGGGGGTAATATCTCACTATTACAACAAAGCTCTCGATGAGATACAAAAAAATGTTGTTTCTAAAAAAGATTACATTCAAATTCTTGATAACATAGATGAGGGGATTTTTTTATTAAACAAAGATTTTTCAATCGCCCCAGCCTATTCAAAAAATCTGGAAAAAATATTTGAAAACGATACTCTCGAAAATAAGAATTTTTTAGAAGTAATAAAACCACATATTCCTGAACAAATATTGTCTAATATAAAAGATTATCTTTCCTTCTCGTTTGATATGAACATCAAGGAAAATTTATTAAGAAACTTAAATCCTATGAATAGACTTGAGTTTACTTTTTTAATAAATCAGGAAAGCATTTCAAAATTTTTATCTTTTAAAGTCATAAGAATAAAAGAAGAAAATGAAATTAAAAGATTGATGGTAATAGTAAAAGATGAAACTCAAAATGTAAATATAGAAAAGGAAAAAGAAATTGCTAAAATTGAAATGCAAAGCGAAATGGAATTGATCTATAAAATTTTACATATTGATTATGAAATATTTAAAGATTTCCTGGATGAGTTGAAACAGAAAATATCTACTATAAATAACATTCTTGAAACAAACAATCTTAATACTATAAAAGAAAATATAGATTTAATATATAGATATATCCATACAATAAAAGGAAATTCAAGACTATTAGAATTTAATTTTATTTCAAACAAATGTCATGAAATAGAAGAAGAAATTCAAAACATAAAGAACAAAACAGATCTCTCTACCGATATTTTTATACCATTACTCATAAAGCTTTCAGAATTACATAGCTTAACCAGAAAGTTAGATGAATTGATAATAAAGTTAAAAAATTTTAATCGCCTTGAGAAAGGAGGAAATGATAAGATAATTTATTCTTTAAAAAAATTTGTTGATAACCTCTCAAAGGAATATAAAAAGAAAATATCCCTTCTAACCGAAAGATTTAATTTTGACATGATTCCAAAATACTTAAGAGTAGAAGCAAAAGACATTATTGTACAACTTATAAAAAATTCAATACTACACGGAATAGAAGAAGAAAAAATAAGAACTGAAAAAGGTAAAAATCCAACAGGAATAATAGAATTAAAGACAGAAGAAGATGAAAATTATATTTATATTTCTGTAAAGGATGATGGAAGTGGAATAAATTATGAAAAAATAAAACTCAACGCAATAAAGAACAAATTGATAGATAAAAATAGAGATTTCTCAAAAGAAGAACTTATAAAATTTATTTTTGAAAAATCATTTTCAACATCTGAAAAGACAAATATTGATGCTGGAAGAGGAATAGGACTTGATATAGTTTACGAATGGATTAGAAAGAATGGAGGAAAAATTATAATTAAAAATGAGGTAGAAAAATTTTGTGAATTTACTCTTGCAATAGAAAAAAGAAAGGTGAGCTTGTAATATGGATATATTTGAAATTGCACCCGAAAAAATCGAAAAAGAGTATAATTTTAAGAAATTTGAAAGCATAAAAAAAATTTTTGGAACAATTTCTTTTATAATTTCAAGTCAATATTATGTTGACGAAGATGAACTTGTATCTGACGTGATAAATAAGTTTGAATTATATCCTGAATTACTTTCAATCTCTGTAGTTGATAAAAATAACAAAATTTTAGGCATCATTATAAGAAGAGAATTGTTTAATTTAATAACCAAAGATTTTTCCGAAGATTATATCTTATTAAGGAAAATAAAAGATTTTGTAAAAGAGGTTAAGACATTTTTTGTTTATAAAGATATTTTTTCACTACAAAATGAAATAAAATTTGACCTCTCTTCCTCTGAAATTAAATATTATATTGCTATAGATGAAAATGAAAAGCCTGTTGGAACCTTTTCAACAAGAGATCTTCTAATGTATTTTTCAAGAATTATACAGCTTGATATTAATACTGCATATTTAATCCAGCAAAAGATTATATCTAAAGATATTAATATCAGATTTAAAAATTATAATATTTGTGCAGTTAACAAAATGGCTTATGGAGTCGGGGGAGATTTCTACTATTTTAAAAATTATAATGATAAATTATTTTTTTTCATAGTTGATGTTTCAGGTAAAGGTTATGCAGCTTCTCTCATAACATCTTTAATAAAAGGAATAGCTGATAGTTTTGATTGGTCAAGGGGTATAGATGTATTTGTTGAAGTTTTAAATAGAAATATTTTTCTCATTTTTGAAGGTGAAAAATATTTGACTGGAATCTTTTGTGAAATTACCGAAAATGAAATTAATTTTATTGACACGGGTCATTCTCACTTCTATGTTTTTACTGAAAAGAAATTCTGTAGATTAAAATCAAACTTCGAATATCCACCAATAGGAATATCAGAAAACATTAAAGTAAAAACATCGAGAGTCGAGATAAAAAATTTCTCTGGCTATCTCTTTTTAACAGATGGTATAATTGAACAAACAAATTATAAAGGTGAAGAGTTTTCAATCTCAAGAGTGGGAAATTTATTAATGAAAAATATATCATTAGATCCTGCTCAAATTCTAAATATTATCCTCTCTTCACTTGAAAAATACAGAAAAGACTTTTATCAAAAAGATGACTGGACGATTATACTTTTGAAATCTGATAAGAAAAACTAACCTTTTTCACCACTTAAAAAGTGAGAAATTTCACTATTCACAATTATAAAAATTATTCAAAATATTTTCTTATATTTTTTGAATGGAGGAGATAGTATGAAGTATTTTTTTATACTTTTATTCTTTTCACCACTATTTGGAAGTGAAAAGATAAGTTTACTTTATGAAAACTATCTAAAAAATCCAAACGATTTGAATAATATAAAGAATATAGCCACTTACTATAAAGAAAATAAAAACTATAACAAAGCAATTGATTTCTATAAAATTTGTATTGAAAAAGAACCAGACAATCCCTATAATCACTATGAACTTGCACTTTGTTATAAACTGAAAGGTAGACCTGATATTGGCTTACAGACAGTGTCAAATGCTTTATTTTACTTTGAAAATAACGAAAGACTTAATATTCTTTACGCTGATCTTCTACTTGATATTGGTAAGATAAAAGAAGCTTTATCCATTTATGAAAAATGGTTACAAATTATAGAAAAAAAGGATACAAAAGCCTATATTTATGGTAAGATAGGAAGATGCTATTTTGAACAAAAGAAATATGAAATATCTGAAAGCTATTTTGTTGACTCCTTACAGTTAAAGCAAAATAGCTGGAATTACTACTATCTATCCAGGTTATATGTTGAAAAAAAAGAAATTGAAAAAGCTTTATGGGCTATAAAAAAGGCACTTGCATACAGTAAAAATTCCACTCTTGAAAAAGAAAACTTTGAAAGACAAAAAAATTATGTTCTATATCTAAAAGCAATAAAATTAAAGGATGAAGGAGATAAAGAAAAGGCAAAAACTCTCTTTAAAGAAATAAGTTACTCGGATAATAAAAAGTGTATTTATGTAGAAAAAGCAAACTACTGGCTCAAGAGGTTATAGAATGTGGCTTGTTATACTTCTTGTTTTTATTTTTGCTAATTCCTATGGCATTATTACAGAGGTTTTTACAGGAAATGGAAAGTTTTTTGATAGAGAAGAAAAGTATATCGAGATTTATAATAATGGTAGCGAATCAATACCCATATCAGCTATCGAATTAAGAATATATACCAATGAAAACACATATATCAAACTTGGAGTTAAAGCATCATCTATAAATATTGAGCTACCTGATGTTTTAAGGAATGTTTCAGAATTAAAGCCACAAGATGTTGCTATTATTATTTCTACAAGATATACAAACCATCTTGAACTTCTCCCATTTGCATCAAATTGTATTATACTCTCACCCTCATCCGAAACTTTATGGAATTCAAGCTGGCATAGTAGAATATCAAATATTGAGTTGTGGATTAATGGTGTAAAATATTTTGAGACCGGACAAATTAACTTGAAGGAAGAAGAAGGTAAATCATTTCAGTTTGATGGAAAAAAGTTTATTAGTGAATTTTTATCCTGCGGAGTAGAAAAACTTGAATATATATCAACATCAAATCTTATCGTAACAGAAGGTGATATAATAGAAATTTATGGGAAAAATTCTGTTAATAAATTAAGAATTTATTCTACAAAAACTTTCTATAATGAAGAAAGAGAAATTTCATCTTATTTTAATTTAAGGTTAAAAATACCAAAACTAAGAAATGGTGAAAATCTCATTCTGGAAGCAGGTAAAACAAGGCTTGTTTTAAGGTATGTAGATTTTAATGAACTTTCAGATTATTATGGTAAAGTTTTTATTAATGAACTTGTAGGTGACCCTAAGAAGGATTATAGTGGTGGAAATTGGACTGGTGAAGATGGCAGAGGAACTATCAACTCTACTGATGATTGGATTGAGCTTGTTAACTTTTCTTTTGAAAGTCTTAATATAAAAGAATTGTTTTTCCTTGAAAAAGGAATAAATCTCAAAAAACTCATACCAAGAAATAACCCCACTTCAGCTGATAAAAATATTTTAGAGAATGGATTTGTTATAGTAACTCCTGAGGGTGGATTATCTCAAAATAGTGATTTGTATCTATTCATCGGAAATCCTTTTAAAGGTGGCAAGATTATAGACTACATTGACTATAAAGAAATTTCATTAAAGGCAAACTCGCTTGAAGACGAAGCCTTAAGCTGTATGATTCAGGGAGAAGCCGGATTAGATAAAAAAAAGAGTTACAAAAAGACAAAAGTAACTTTTCTAAAAGAAAATTCGCCACCCGAAGGATTTTTAACTTTCTTTCTCAAGGAAGATAAAATTTTACTCTATGTTTCAGATAACAGTATTGAAAAAGAATATATCAATGTAAAACTAAAAAACTATTTTGATGAAGAAGAAATTTTATTAAAGAAAACTAACTTTTATTTTAAAGGAGAAATAAAAATCGTAGAAAATAGTAAGAATTTTGATGGTCTTCTTACTACTGGCAAAGGTTGTAAAACTGAGATAAGCTATATCAATCCTTTTACTGGTAGAGAAGTAAAAGATGTATTTTCTTTTGTTAAAGACGGCTGGAATTTACCAGAGAATACAGATGAACTTACAGATTTTATAATTTATCCAAATCCATTTGTTTTAGGACGGGATAAAAAATTAAAGATAACAAAATTCCCAGTCGATTCGGAAATATTTTTACTTGATGATAGTGGAAATATAATAAAAAACGAGAAATTAAATGGGAGCCTGATTGAATGGGAAGAAAATTTAAAAAGAGGTTTCTATCTTGTAGTTATTCATCACAAGGGAAAAAGAGTAATAAAAAAATTATTTGTCTATTGATATTAATTTGTTTTAACAATCTATTTTCTTTCTTTTCGGATGAAAAACACTTCATTGCTTTAGGTATAGGAAGAGATTTTTCTCTTTGCAATTTTTTATTATTTGATTGTAATATTAAGATAGATAATTTTATTATTTATGCAAAAGAAAAATATTTTTTCCCAGAATACATTAACGAAACCTTAGACGATGGTGTGGCTTATAGTATAGGAGAAAGGCTAAAAATTGAAAGGAATATTTTAGAGTTTAAAGGATGTTATGGTAAAAAAATAAAATTTGGCGGTTGTATCAAAACTGAATTTTATAAAATTGAAAGCTATGATGTTAAGTTTTTTGAAAACAATTTTTCTATTTTTACTTCTATTGATACAAAATATGGTAAAATTTATGGTGAATACTTTGATAATAATAATTTTTATTTATCATATTTTTATGAATTTTATTTGATTGGCATCATAAATGGTTTTAAAATTTCTTCATTTCAGGAAAATTACCCAAACATAAAATTCAACTATTCAATCTCTACAATTAAAAGGGATCTTGAAATTGGTATCGGTTATACCAGAGGGGTTTTTACTCAATTTGCTTCACCATTAGAAATATTTCTTTCAAAAAGATATGATAATTTTAAAATATCTTTCTTATTTGCTCCATCAGATATAATAGAAAATGTTTATAATATTAACGTTATCTATTATTTTTAATAAAATGAAAATAGGGGCAAACTTTTGCCCCTATTTTACTTATTTTCTATTTTTTATTTTATTTAACGTTTCTTCTGTTTCATCTTCTTCTTCATCAGAAGAGCTATTTTCCTCTCCTCTTTGTAAATCATCAAACATATTAAGTTCGTCAAGGACTCTTCTTACATTCTTTATCATTTTTAATTTTTTATAAGTTCTTTGTTGAGATTTATCAAGTATGTCTTTAAGCTCAGCCATATTATTTTTGGCTCTATTGATAAGGTTTTCTAATGCCTTGTTTTCATCAAGGGTTAGTTCTATTTCTTGATTTGCCTTAGCAACAACTTCAAGTTTTGATTTTATTTCTTCATTTTCTTCAAGTTCTTCTGGCAACTCTATATTCCTTCTTATTACCACTTCACCTTCTTTCACTCTACAATTCAATTTCTTTTCATCTGTTTCAATTATAAACTGTGTCCCTCTCACAGCAGCAACAGCAACAGTTGTTTCAACCTTAAAAACTTCTCCTTCTTTAAGCTTTTTACTGATATTAAAAAGTCCTTTACCCTTTTTAATTTTGATTTCTTCGATATTTGATTTTAGCTGATTCATTATAACAATGCTATTTGCTAAAACTCTAAAAGTTCCCCTTTTGGGCATAAGAATATCACAATAAGAGTCTTTACCAGTTTTAACTTTTGAAGACTCATACAGAGGCATTTCAATAGTAGCATTTTTCCATTTATCATTTTCGTTAAGAGAAACCTTTACATCACCTACATACATTGATAAAAAATAGTTTTCTTTTTTCTCGCTCTGGGAAAATAACAAGCTAACAAAAACCAACATAAAGATTAAATAAATATTTCTTCTCATATAGATACCCTCTTTTAACAGTTTTCACTTATATTTTAACACCAGTTATATAATATTTACAAGGAAAAAATGAAAAAAATTTACATTTTTTCTGGAGCATTTACTCCAATTATCGAAAGACCTTTTTTGATTACATTTTTAGTCGCAAGTATTAAAGCAAGCCTTCTTGATGTAACCTTCTCATCATCAGTGATGATCCTGTGTTGATTATAAAATCTATGAAAGGTTGAAGCTAGATCTTCAAGATATTGAGGTATTCTGTGTGGTTCAAGACTACTCACCGCATCAAGACAGATCTCAGGATATCTCATAATTCTTACAGCCAGATCTTTTGCTTCCTCACTATCAATTATACCTTCTGTTTCGATTTTATAATCTTTTAAATTTCTTAATACTCCTGAGATTCTTGCATGAGCATATTGAACATAGAAAACAGGGTTCTCTTCTGTCTGCTTTTTAGCAAGCTCTATATCAAAGTCAAGAGGTGTATCAGCCTTTCTCATTACAAGAAAGTATCTTGTAGCATCGCTCCCAATTTCGTCTATCACTTCCTCAAGTGTTATCATTTCACCAGTCCTTTTTGACATTCTTACTGGCTCTCCATTTCTGTATAATGAAACAAGTTGCCCAATTATTATCTTTGAATCTATATTTTTGTTTAACTCTTTTGCAAATATCCTTATTGCTGCTAAAATTCTACTAACATATCCGTGATGGTCTGCCCCAAGAATATTTATTATTGTATTAAAATCTCTCTCAATTTTATTCTTATGATATGCTATATCCACAGCAAAATATGTATATTCTCCATCACTTTTAACTAAAACTCTATCTTTATCATCGCCAAACTCAGTGGTTTTAAACCACAATGCCCCATCTTTTTCATAACAATGTCCTGATTTTTTTAAAAAATCCAGCGTTTTCTCTACTTCTCCGTTTTTATGTAAAGAAGTTTCAGAAAAGTATTTGTCAAAACTTACATTAAATTTCCCCAGAGTTTGTTTTTGCATTTCAAGTAGATTTAAGACTGGATCTCCCTCCATTTTTGCCACTTCGCTTATATAACTACCATGGTAACCATTTTCTGGTATAGGAAGTCCGTTTTTTACAGCTTCAACACTCTGTCTAAGAAGGGAAATTTGATTACCGGCATCGTTTATATAAAATTCTCTGTGCACTCTCGCTCCACTGTTCCTAAGGAGGTTAGCTATCGAATCCCCTATAGCAGCCCATCTTCCATGTCCGATGTGAAGAGGTCCTGTAGGATTTGCACTAACATACTCAAGGATAATATTTTTATCATTTAAAGAATCATTCATACCATATGAATTATCATTAATAGCTTTAACAATATAATCTTCAAGCAATTTTTTTGAAAGATAACAATTTATATATCCAGGACCAGCAATTTCTATCTTTTCAAAATAATTGTATTCTTTTAAATCAGCAACAATTTTCTCTGCAATTTCTTTTGGGGATTTTTTTATTATCTTTGCATTTGATAATGCTACTGTGGTAGCATAATCTCCAAATTCCTTTACTTCTGGATAAGTAATAGGAATCATATCAGTTTCAACATCAAAATTATTTTTAATCGATTTTCTAATAATTTCTCTAAGTATCTCCTTAAAAATCATGAACACCTCAATAAAAATAGTATATAAAATTTTAAGGCAAAATGTTAAAATAGTCAAGGCAGCTGGAAAGAATATGTGTCAATTAAATAAAAATGTCACACTTTTCATTTAACTAAAAATGTTACATTTTATGCTAAAAGTTATCACTTTTTGTAAAAAAGTGAAAAAAAAGAGAGGCTCGCAGCATCGAGCCTCTTGCTACGCTACAATCGTCCCTTTGGAAGGGAATCGCAAGAATTTTGGTCAAATCTCTCGGGGCTTTGTTAGACTTATCCTCCTGATTTCGGTAGTCAAAATCGTTTGGTAGAATTTTATCAGCCCAGTAAGGAGTAAAACAGGAAGTAATACACTGGGTACCCACTGATAAAATTCTACCTTACTCATAGGTAGTATCAACAGTTTGCCATAGCAGCGAACCTCATCTTCGCTTTAGTAAAGCATTCGAAAGATTTGACCAAAATTCTTGCTTACGATGGAGTAACACCAGAGGAACTAAAGTGAAAGAAAAAATAAAATAAAAAAATTTGGTTAAACAAAAAGCCCTATCCTAAAAGTTTAATTCATCTACTCCAATTTAAGCCATAAACAAATTTAAAACATAAAACTTAAACTTTCAACTTTTAACTTTATAACTGATATATCAACTTCCAGAAAAAAATTAACTTTTAAAATATTCTAAAACAATGACTTTTAATTTGAATAAAAAATAGATATTTGTTATAATATGAAAAATTATTAGTTAAAAAAAGGATAATGCTTATGATAAACAGCAAAGAAATAGCAAAAATAGCCGGTGTTTCAAGAAGTACAGTTTCAAGAGTTATAAACAATTATCCAAATGTTCCCCCTCATACAAAAGAAAAGGTGCTAAAAGTAATACAGGAATATAACTATAGACCAAACTTTTCTGCAAAAGTTCTCTCCGGTAAAAAAACAAATACTATTGGTATTTTTGTAGTAAGTTTAAGCCCGATGGCTGAAAATACTTTTAAAGTAAACCTTTTTCAAAATTTTTATTTTGGAAATACCGTAGATGCTCTTATAGATATTTCAAATTCATCTGGATATTATTCTCTTGTCCAAATTATTTATAAAAAAGATGGTGTTTCAAAATTGGTTGATGTTTTCGCAGAGAATAGGTTTGATGGTGGCATCATTATTGGTCTCGATAGGAAAGATCCTATCGTTTTTGATATAGCAAAAGTCGGGCTTCCTTTTGTTCTTGTACATTATGATGAGGAATATTTGATTAAAAATCTTCCTCAAAAAAGCAAGGTTGGGCTTGTAAACAGTATGGATTATGAAGCTGGAATGCAGGCTACAGAATATCTTATTTCTCGTGGTCATAAAGAAATTGGTTTTATTTCAGGAAGATTTACAAATTACTCTACTTATGAAAGATGGCGAGGTTTTATTGACGTAATGAAAAAAAGAGACCTGAAAATAAAAAAGGATTATATCATAAGAGGTGATTATCTACTATACAAGACTAAAATAGAATTAACTAAAGTTATTAAATCAGGTAAACTTCCCACCGCATTTATAGTTTGTAATGATGATATGGCGTTAGTTGCTTTAAATGTATTAAAAGAGAATGGCATAAAGGTGCCAGATGATGTATCATTAATCAGTTTTGATAATATATCACTTTCAGAATTTTCTAATCCACCATTAACGACTTTCAAACTTCCAATTTATGAAATGAGTGAAAAGGCTTTTAATATACTGATAAAACTAATTGAAGCTAGTAAATATCAGGAAAAAACATTTGTTTATTCAATGCCTATGCCGCTAATTACAAGAGAAAGTGTAAAGGAAGATAGATGAAAAGATTTATAAATTTTCTTATTTTTATTCTTTTTTCTTTAGTTTTAGCTTTCATTTTATATTCAATATTTTTTTATGGAAAAATTGATTTATTATCTCAAAAGGAAAATTTAACGGAAGAAATAAAGAAATTAAAAAAAGAATTCATTTTTATGAAATTTGAAGTTACAATGTTAACAGAAAATCACACAATAATAAATGCAGATTTATATAGCATTGACGAAAAATTGGTAACAAATTTTGTCCTGACCAATCGTGGTAATGATGTTTTCATCGAATCAAAAGTAATAAAAATTAAAAATGAAAATGCCATAGTTTTTCCGATAAAGATATATAGTGAACTGATTGCTCCTGTTGATGGATTTCCTATATATGAATATTATATTAAAGATGACAGGGTTTTAATATATGAATCAAATGAAAAATTGGCTAATTTTGCTAATTGGCTATTTTATAAATTTGTCATTGAAGAAAATCTTAAAACAGAGAAATATTTTAATCTTATAGATACTCATTTTAACGCTGTTATTCATACAGTAAATGGTGTAAAAGAGGGGAAAAGATATGAGTGTATTTTACTCTCAAAGGGGGAATTACAATTAAGAGAGGTCGAAAATGATTGAAAATATCGAAACTCTATCAAAAAGTATTAAATGGGTATATGAAATAGTGCATTTTTTGTTTTTTAGTGTAGCTGGATGGATTTTTATTGGAATAATTCTATTCTTTATTATTTTGTTAAATTCAAAAAATGAAAAGGGATATTTTTCTATTGGCAAATTTATTGCTACTGGAATTGAAAGAGTCTTTTTTCTCCTCTCAAATATATTCCAGATCATTGTTGGGGTAATAATTGTCTTATCAATAATATCTTTTATGCCAGTGATCAAAGAAGCAAAAGATGTCATAACTCTATACAGAGATGTCAGTAACCTTAAATCAGCATTAAAAAATCTAAAATCTGAAAGAAAAATAGTAGAAGCTATCGTAACTCAAAGTGAAGATAAAAACGAATTAATTGTTAATCTAAAATATTTTTCGTATTCACCGGTTAAAAACACTGACATTTTAACAGGAGAAAAAGAGTATAGAATTCCCGGTAACAAAGTTTATCTTGATTCAATTGTTATAAATTTTGACTATACTCTTATAGAAAGTGGCAAGTCAATAAATATTGCACTTCCATATAAAATCTTTTCTGATGTGGTAAGTTTTGAAGATGGCATTTCTATAAACGCCAGGGATGGAGAAATTCCATTTTCTCTTAAACTGGATGAAGGAGATATTTATCTTCTCAGTAAAAATGAATATAATTCTGTCATTAAAACTTTAATAAATACACTTGAAGATAAAAGGAAAGCACAAAAAATGGGTATTAAAACCTTTTATAGTGAAGCAGTAGTTTTATTGCCATCCAGAACAAAAAAATATACCATTTACTCAACAGGAACTGGCGGCTTAATCTTAAGATAATACAAATTTTCCACTCAACATATTTTTTTTTAATCCGATAAAATCAATAACTGGGTTTTTATGGAGGAATAAATGAAAAGGTTTTATATATTATTTTTATTAATACTCATAACAGGGTATGGATTTTCTCAATTTCCAAAATACCTCTATGGAACAATTTCATATTATGGTGATGAGTTTAAAGGGAAAAGAACAGCAAGTGGGGAAATATTTGATCCTAATAAATATACAGCCGCTCATCAATCACTTCCATTTGGTACAGAAATAATGGTAGAAAATCTTGAAAATGGAAGAAAAGTAAAATTAGTTATAAATGATAGAGGACCATTTGTAGCAAATAGAATACTTGATGTTTCAAAAAGAGCAGCAGAAGAACTTGGTTTTATTAGAAAAGGCACAACATATGCAAAGATAACAATAATTAAGGTTGGTGAAGGGAAAATTGTTGATGAAAATAATTCTATAGAAGTTTCTTCACAATCTGTAGGAGAAATAAGTTACTCCTCTTCTTCAAGCCTTACTCCTACAACCACGACACAAACAAATCCTTCTTCTCAAACTCAAAAAGATAACTCTTTAACCCAACAGACACCGCCAGAAATGTCTATAACTTATACAAATGTAGTTATTGTAAGCAAGACAAATGAAGTAACAATTACAAATACAGTTGTAATTCCAGTAACAAATATTATAGAAATTCCTCCATATGAGGATAAAATAGTAGAAAAGGAAGTAAAAAAGATCAACACGGATGAAGAATTTATAATTTCTGAACCAGAAGAATATGCTTCTCTTCCAATGTATAGTAGTAGTTCAAGTGTAATAGTGAGTTCAAGTTCTTCTCAAGAAATTACAAACTTTGAAATAATGGAAAAAGAAGTAGTTATAGACACTTCAAGTAGTTCTTCATCATATTCTGTTAGTAAAAGAGAAGATTTTTATGATAAAAATTTAAAGTTTTATATTCAAGTTGGAGCTTTCAAAGATGAAAAAAATGCGTTAAAAATTTACGATCAATTAAGAAAAGAAAACTTACCTGTTTTCACAATTGAAGAGATAACAAAAGGAAACAAGTGGATAAAAGTAAGATTGGGATATTACAACTCACGCGAAGATGCAGAGAAGACTTTAAAGAAAATTGAAAAATATAAACTACAAGGAATAATTTTAGTGGCAAAATAGAAAATTAAATTAACTCAACTTTTCCACTACCTTCTTTTATTTCTCCTATGAGATAGGCTTTATAACTACTATCGTTAAAGAATTTTATTATATCGTTTTTATTCTCTTTTGAGACTACTATCGTCATTCCTATTCCCATATTAAAAACCTTATAAGCCTCACTTTCATTTACTTCGCCTTTTTCTATTATGAATTCCATTTCTGCCTTTTTCTTCCAGCTATTTTTATATATTATAGCATTTAGATTATCTGGAAGAACTCTACATAAATTTCCCTCTATTCCTCCCCCTGTGATATGTGCAATGCCATGAATATGTTTTCTATATTTTTCCAGACATTTTTGAATAATCGGAGAATATATTTCTGTAGGGGTTAAAAGAACATCCCCAAGCACACCGAAACCATAATTTTCATGGTAAGATAAGTTTTTTTCTTTTACTATTTTTCTTATGAGAGAATATCCGTTTGAGTGAAATCCAGAAGAAGCAAGCCCAATAACTACATCTCCTTTTTTCACTTCTTCTTTTCTTATAACATCTTTCTTTTCAACAACACCAACAGCAAAACCTGCTAAATCAAATCCATCTTCGGGATAAACGCCGGGAAGCTCGGCTGTTTCGCCACCTATCAGAGAACATCCACAAAATTTACAGGCTTTTGTGATACTTTCGATTAGTTTGAGATACATTTCTTCTTTAAGCTTACCGATAGCAATATAATCTAAGAAAAACAATGGCTTAGCCCCAACACACACAATATCATCAACACACATAGCAACAAGATCAAACCCTAAACCCCCAAATTTTTTCATTTCTTCTGCAATAAGAATTTTAGTCCCTATGCCATCAGTAGAAGAAACTATAATAGGGTTTTTATAGTTTTTAAGCTCAAATAAGGCTCCAAAACCACCAATTCCTTCCACAACACCATCAATATATGTTTCTTTCGCCATTTTGGCAATATCATTAACAAGATTATCAGCTTTATCAATATCTACACCGGCATTCTTATAATCCATAACCACCCTCCCTAATAACCTCTTGAAGCTCTTTCTTTTGCAAGATCTTCTTCAAGATGGCAATGTTTATATTTTTTACCACTTCCACACCAGCAGGGTTCATTTCTACCTGGTTTCTGTTGACTTCTTCTAACAACATTTGAAGAAGCCTTCATAGTTGGTGCTTTAGCAGTTTCACCTAATGCATCAAATTGTCCAAACTCCTTGTGCATTTCATTCATCTTCTTTTGCTGTAAAACCTCTTCTTCTGTTGGTAATAACTCAGCCCTTACTTCAAGTCTTGCAATTAATGATAAAGCTTCCTGCATAAATTGTTTTTTCATTGTCTGGAATAGGCCATAAGATTCAAGTTTATATTCTACTATAGGATTTTTACCTGCGTAACTCCTTAAATAAATACCCTCCTGAAGTGAATCAATATTTCTTAAATGCTCTTTCCATCTTGTATCAAGCGTGGTTAATAAAACAAACTTCAAAGCTTCACCTTTTATTTCATCCGGTACATTGAGTCTATTCCATGTTACAGATTTTATATCATCACATAGTGCTTTAACAGCTTCCTCAAAGCTCTTATTTTTATAACTATTCTTTAGATCACTGAAAAAGGTAAATTTAAACCATTTCTCAATTCTATCATGTTCCCATGTTGAAACATTTTGATAGTTTTCAAAATTATCAGAAAGAAAATTTAAAACAACATTTCTTATAATTTCATCTATAAGATTGTAGTTATTATGAATATCAAGAATTCTATCTCTCATTTTATAAATATATGTTCTCTGTTCGTTCATCACATTATCGTATTCTAAAAGATTCTTTCTAATTTCAAAGTTTCTCTGTTCAACTCTTTTCTGGGCTCTCTCTATGGCTTTTGAAATCATTCCGCTTTGTATTTCCTCATCTTCACTGAAGCCAAGAGATTGCATAAGCTTCATTCTGTTATCCATTCCAAATAGACGCATCAAATCATCTTCAAGTGACACATAAAATTGCGAAGAACCAGGATCTCCCTGTCTTCCCGATCTACCTCTGAGCTGATTGTCTATTCTCCTTGCTTCATGTCTTTCACTACCTATAACATGAAGTCCACCTACTTCCTTAACACCTTCTCCAAGTTTAATATCTGTACCTCTACCAGCCATATTTGTTGCAATTGTTACAGCTCCAAGCTGACCTGCTTGAGCTATAATTTCTGCTTCTTTCTCATGGTATTTAGCATTTAACACATTATGTCTTATTCTCTTCTGGGTTAAAAGTTTTGATAATCTTTCTGATTTTTCTACTGATATGGTTCCAACAAGAATCGGTTGTCCTTTTTTATGTCTTTCTTCAATATCTCTAATTATTGCCTTAAACTTTGCATTTTCATTAATATAAATTTTATCAGGATAATCAATTCTTTGGACAGGGACATTCGTAGGTATTACAACCACATCCAATTTATATATAGCATAAAATTCCGTAGCTTCCGTTTCGGCTGTACCGGTCATACCAGCAAGCTTTTCATACATTCTAAAATAATTCTGGAATGTAATGGTAGCAAGCGTTTGAAATTCTTGCTTTATAGTAACCCTTTCTTTAGCTTCTATAGCTTGATGAAGGCCATCTGACCATCTTCTACCAGGCATTTTTCTACCAGTAAATTCATCAACAATAACAACTTCCCCATTTTCAACCACATAATCAACATCTCTATGGAATAAATTATGAGCTCTTATTGCCTGAATTACATGATGAACTATTCGGCTATTTTTCGGAGAAAATAGATCTTTTATTCCCAGAAGTTCTTCAACCTTTTCTATTCCCTGTTCTGTTAAAACTGCTGATTTATCCTTTTCATCTATTGCAAAATCTCCTGTACCTTCAATCGGTTCATTCTTTTCATTGACTTCAGCCCTTGTGAGTCTTGGAATGATTTTGTCAACTTTGTAATATAGATCTGTAGCCTCTTCAGATGGACCTGAAATTATTAAAGGTGTTCTTGCTTCATCTATTAATATAGAATCCACTTCATCAACTATTGCAAAATAATGTTTCCTCTGGACTTTCTGTTCCATCGAAAATACCATATTGTCTCTTAAATAATCAAAACCAAATTCATTATTTGTTCCATAGGTTATATCACAATTATAAGCCTCTTTCCTGCTACATTCTATTAATCTTACTGTATATTTTGATATATCATCCCATTCGACTCTATAAGATTTTTCATGGTTAATCACTCCTACCGAAAGTCCTAAAAACTTATATATTGGACCCATCCATGTGGCATCTCTTCTTGCTAAATAATCATTTACAGTAACAAGATGGCACCCCTTTCCAGTAAGTGCATTGAGATAGAGAGCAAGCGTAGCCACAAGTGTTTTACCCTCACCTGTTTTCATTTCTGCAATCATACCTTTATGAAGGACATATCCACCAATAAGCTGAACATCAAAATGCCTCATTCCAAGTGTTCTCTTTGACACTTCTCTTACAACAGCAAAACTTTCAACAATTAGATCATCCAGCGATTCACCTTTACTAAGTCTCTCTTTAAATTCCAATGTTTTTTTAGACAACTGATCGTTATTTAAAGAACTAATTTCAGGCTCTATTGCATTTATTTTTTCTACATATGGGTAGATTTTCTTTAAATCTCTTTCCTGCTTGGTACCAATGAATAGAGAAACAATTTTGTCAAATAATGCCATTTTAATCTCCTCGAAAAACTTCCCTATAAAGCATAACAAAGGCTTTATAAAATGTCAATTTTTAATAACACCGTGTGTGTCAATTAAA
>FWWM01007316.1_pt1 | contig 22296 bp, 23 predicted proteins | sample 2228351 | NCBI WGS metagenome assembly FWWM01 (sample SAMEA103939774, study PRJEB20133) | metagenome
GTCGCCTTTCGCCTCTGGCGGCCGCAGGCGGCCTGCGCGGCCGGCCGTTATCGCACCAAGCCGCAGTTGGCCTGGGAGATGCTCCAGGAGGTGCCGGCCCAGAGGTTGCCGATTGCCTACGTCGTTTTCGACACCTTCTACACCGCCGGCCGGCCGGGAAGGCGGCCCCGCCGTCTCCCCGCGAGATCGGGAGGATCGCCCGCCGACCGCAGTGCGCACACCGCGCCCCCTCCACGTTGAACCGGGAGACCAGGCTCAACCGGCGGAATGTCCACCTGGTATTGCACCCGGATGGTGGGGGCGGGCAGTTCCCCGTCGCCGTTCAGGCAGGTCGAGCGGTGCAACCGGGCCTCCGGCACCCGGTCCACCTTCGCCGGCTTGGCCCGATGCGCCGGCGGATGCCCTTGCGCCCAGGACGCTTGGGGTTGTCCTTCCGCATACGGTAAACAAGTACACCCAAGAAAACAACACCCCCTCTTTTCCCCCCACGCCCTCTGGTTTCTGCGCAGGGTGGCTAACAGCCCATTGTGCCGGGGGGAAACGAGATTTTCTCCTACCCGAACACGGAAAAGTTCTCAAAAAACTATTGCGGGTCCCCCCATCAAGGGAACTTGCATAATCGGCCGGAAACCCGTATACTGGGGGCGGAGGATCGTATGGTGCGTTGTCCGGTATGTGGTCAAGAGAACTCGCCAGAACAGCAGGGATGCACCAGGTGTGGCCGGCCGCTCCCCCCGGCCCAGGCCGAGGTTGTGCCTCCCCAAGCGGAACGCCGCCAGGTCACGGTGCTCTTTGCCGACCTGGCCGGCTTTACCGGCCTGGGGGAACAGATGGACCCGGAAGGTCTAGCCAAACTCCTGGGCCGCTATATCGGCCTGCTCACCGCTTCGGTCTATCGCTTCGGCGGGACCGTAGACAAGTTCCTCGGAGACGGGGTGATGGCCCTCTTTGGGGCGCCCTTGGCCCACGAGGATGACCCGGCCCTGGCCGTGCGTTGCGCCCTGGACATGCAGGAAAAGATCGCCCAGGCGGCTCAAGATCAGGAGACCCCCTCCCTGGGTGTGCATATCGGCATCAACACCGGTGAGGTGTTGGCCGGCCTGGTCGGCCCGGAGGGGGCCGCCCAATACACCGTCATCGGGGACACGGTCAACCTGGCCTCCCGCCTCAGCGACCTGGCCGAGCCCGGCGAGATTCTGGTCGGCCCGCTCACCCACACGCTAACCCAGAGGCTCTTCCGCTACGAGCCGCTGCCCCCGGTGCGGGTCAAGGGGCGCAGGGAAGCGGTCGCCGTCTACCGGGTTCTGGCGGCGGAGGGGGACAGGTTTCAGGCCCGTGGCTTTGAGCAGGCCGACATTCCCCTTCAGGGGAGAAAAAAGGAACTGGCCGCCCTACAAGGGGCCGTTGCCGCCCTGCTGGAGGGGCGAGGCGGAGTCCTCTCGGTCATTGGGGAGGCCGGCCTGGGCAAGAGCCGGTTGGTCACCGAAGCGCAGGGGTGGGCCTGTCGAGCCTTTGGCGAGCGGCTGGCCTGGCACGAGGGGCGCGGCCTGCCTTACGGCTTTGCTCCGGCCTACGCCCCCATTGTCGAGATGCTCCGCAATGCCCTGGGCCTGCCGGAGAACGCCCCCGCTGCCGAGATTGCGAGCCTGTTGAACCGCCTGGGGCAGGACCTGTTCCCCGATGAGCCGAACTGCCTGGAACCGCTGGCCGTCCTCTTTTCCCCCGCCCCTCTCGAGGAGGAGGACCCCCGTTACCCCAAGGCACGCGCCCGCCACGAACAGGTCGTCCTGGCCCTACGGCGACTGCTGGCCGCGCTGGCCGGCCGCCGCCCCCTCGTGCTGGCCCTTGATGACCTGCATTGGGCCGACCCGGCGGCGGTCTCGCTGTGGCAAGAACTGCTCCCCCTGGTCCACTCGGCCCCCCTCCTCCTGATCGGGGTGTACCGACCCGAGCGGGGCCATGCTTGCTGGCAGTGGCGGGAAGAGGCCCGCCGTTGCGGCTCCTGCTATATCGAACTCTCCCTCTCTCCGCTCTCTCCCGAGGAAAGTCTGGGGTTGCTTGCCTCGATTCTGGGGGAAGGGGTGCCCTCCTCCGAGATGCAGGAGGCGGTTCTTTCCCTCACCGAGGGGAACCCCTTTTACCTGGAGGAGGTCGTCCGATCCTGGATGCAGAGCGGGTTGCTGGTACGGGAACAGGGGCAGTGGACGTTGCGGGGACCGCCGAGGCCGGCCGGTGTGCCTCAGACCCTGCGGGGGGTCATCCAGGCCCGTCTGGACCGCCTGCCGCCCGAGACCCGCTACCTCCTCCAGATCGCCGCCGCGATCGGACGCATCTTTCGCCGGGAGGAACTGGCCGCAGCGGTCGGGCAGAGGACTGCCCTGCAGCAACACCTCCAACTGGCCGAAGAGGCCGCCCTGATTCGGCGTCGGGGAGAGCGGCGCGACGAGTACATCTTCAAACACTCTCTGACCCAAGAAGTAGCCTACCACACGATGCTGCAAGAGGAGCGCCGTTGCCTGCATCGCCGCCTGGGAGAACACCTGCAGCAGCGCCACGCCGACCGCCCGGAGGAGGTCGCCGACCTGCTGGCCTATCACTTTGACCGGGCAGCCGCCTGGCCGGAGGCGTTCCGCTACCACATCCTGGCCGGTGACCGTGCCCGTTCCCTCTATGCCAACCAGGAGGCTACCGCGCACTACCGCCGCGCCCTGGAGGTCCTGGCCCAGGAACCCAAAGTGGGCACCCCGGAACAGACGGTTCGCCTCTGGGAGAACCTGGGGGACGTTCAGGCCTTTGTGGGGCAATATGACCAGGCCTTGGCAAGTTACTGCCAGGGATTGGGGGCCTGTCCCGGTGAGCGGCTGCAGGCTCTGCTATACTGGCGCATCGGTCAGGTCCACGAGCGCAAAGGGGAGACCGACCTGGCCTTGGAGTACCTGAACCGGGCGCTGGAACTTTTGGGAGAGGAGAGCCGCTCCTCCGATGTCGTCTCGGTGCGCACCGGCCTGGGTTGGGCGCACTATTACCGCGGTGAATACGACCTGGCCCTGCAGGAGGGGTTGGCCGGCCTGGAGATCGCCCGAGAGCGGGGCTACCGCCGCCCGCTGGGGGACCTGCTCACCCTGGTAGCCATCTCGTTTTACGAAAAGGGCGACTATGATCGGGCCGAGGCTTTCTGCCGGGAAGGGTTGGAGATCAGCCGCGCCGAGGGGTGGAACTATGAACTGGCCCGCCTTTACAGCACGCTGGGGACGATCGCCCACGGCCGAGGGGACTATGCCCAGGCGATCATCCATCACCGCCAGAGCCTCGAGATTCGCCAAAAGATCGGCGACCGCCGGGGAATCGGCATCGCCTACAACAACCTGGCAACGGCCCTCCAGGAGTCGGGCCACTTCCAGGAGGCCCTGGAGCACCTCCAAGAGAGCCTGGCAATCTGGATCGAACTGGATGACCCGCTGGGCAGCACCATCGTCCACAGCAACATCGGGCAACTGTACTGCAACCTGGAACGGTGGGGGGTGGCTCGTCAACACCTGGAGCAGGCCCTGACGGTCTGTCAGGAGCGTTCTGTCCGGGCGGTGCTGTCCTTTGCCCTGTTCGTCCTGGCCTGGGTGGACCTGGAGGAGGGGCAGACCGACCAGGCCCAGCGGCACGCCCAGGAATCGCTCCGGCTGGCCCAAGAGACCGGAAACCGCTGGGAGGAAGGGGCTGCCTGGCGGATGCTCGGCCGCATCGCGGCGCACCGGGGCCGTTGGGAAGAGGCCGAACGGGCCTTTGAGACCAGCCTGACCCTCTTTCGAGAGTTGGGCAGCCAGATTGAGGAGGGCCGCACCCACCATGCCCGTGCCCTGGCCCTGGTGCGGCAAGAGTGTATGGAACAGGCCCGCCAGGCCCTCCGCCAGGCAGAGGACTGTTTTGTCGCCGTCAGGATGGACTGGGAACTGGAGCGGGTGCGCCAGGATCGCGATCGGTGGGGGCTGTAGCCCGGCCCGTGTTGCAACCTTTCTCCCCCTATGGTAGAATGTCCCTGCCCCTGGTCTCACCCATGGGGCAGGTAGGATGGTCCCGATGGACAAGGAGGTCTGATGGCGATCGGCAACTTTGACGAACTGCTGGCCGAGGCAGAACGGCTTGGCCCCCGGCGCATCGCCATCGCCGGGGCCGATGAGCACGAGGTTCTCCTGGCCGCCGCCGAGGCCACCCAACGCGGCCTGGCCCGCTGCATCCTGGTGGGCCACCTGGACCGCATCCACCAGGAGGCCGAAAAGCACGGCATCAGCCTCTATGGGATGAGCCTGCTCGACGAGCCGGAGAGCAAGGGGACAATTCGACGAACGATTAACCTGGCCGGCGAGGGGCTGGCCGAGATTGTCATGAAGGGCACCGTCAGCACGGGCAAACTCCTCGGCGAGGCCCTCAAGCGCGAGGCCCGCCTGCGCACTGGCCGGCTCTTTTCCCATGTAGGCCTCTTTGAGGTCCCCGGCTACGACCGACTCATCTTTATCACCGACGGTGGGGTCAATATCCACCCCTCCGTGGACCAGAAACTCCAGATCATCCGCAACGCCGTCGAGGTGGCGCACCTTCTGGGGGTGGAGACGCCCCGCGTGGCCCTGCTGGCCGCCTCCGAACTGCTCAGCCCGCATATCCCGGCCTGCCTGGACGCCCTGGCCCTGGCCAGGATGGCCGAGCAGGGCTGGGTGGAGGGTGCCCTGGTGGACGGGCCCCTCTCGCTGGACACGGCCGTCTCGCCCGAGGCCGCCCGCATCGCCGGGGCCAAAGGGCCGGTGGCCGGGCATGCCGATATCCTCGTCGTGCCCGATGTGGACACCGGCAACATGGTGGCCAAGGTGATCACCTTCTTTGTGCGCGGCCGTATGGCCGGCGTTGTCACCGGGGCCAAAGTGCCCTTTGTGATCAGTTCCCGGGCCGACCTGCACGAGGTCAAACTGGTCTCGATGGCCCTGGGCGTCGTCCTGGCCGCCCGGGGCCGCCCAACCGCGTAGGGGCAGGCACAAGACCTGCCCTACGGTATGCCCCCCCGCAGGAGACAACATGACAGCGAGCCGAACGGACCACAGGGGCCCGCCCGAAGTGCGGGTCCCCTCCACCTGGCCGGAGGATTGGGGCCGCCGCCGCTTCCTCAAGTGGCTGGGCGGGGGGCTGCTCCTGGGCGGGATGGCGGCCCTGGGGTTGAGGGGGTGCGGCCGGCCGGCTGCCGAGGGACCGACCACGCCCCTGGTCGTCCCGCCCACCCAAAAGACCTGGACCTGGAAGATCCGCTGGATTGACGGCGTCCCCCAGGTGGAGAAAGCCGCCTGGCGACTGCGCCTGGAGGGCATGGTCACCCGGCCGGTCGAGGTGGACCTGGCGACGCTGCGGGCGATGCCCGCCCTCACCCTGCGCCTGCGCATCAAGTGCGTGGAGTGCTGGTCCGCCCCGGCCCTGTGGACCGGCGTCCCCGGCCAGGACCTCCTGGCCCTGGTGGAGCCGCTGGCCGGCGCGGAATATGTGATGTTCCACGCCCTCGATGACTATACCAGCACCCTCTCGCTGGAGGAACTGCGCGGCGAGCGGGTCCTCTTTGTCTACGAGATGGATGGCCAACCGCTGCCGCTCCGGCACGGCTTTCCCCTGCGCCTGCTGATCCCCTCCCACTATGGCTACAAGAACGTCAAGGCGATCGTCCGCCTGGAGTTCAGCGACACGCGCGTGCGCGGCTACTGGGAACGGCGGGGGCATGATAACGTCGGGATGATTCAACCGGGCCTGGACCACCCCCTCGACCTGGGCGAGACCCGCCAGATCGGCGGGGGGGAGATTACCGAGTACTGAGCATGGGGAGGCGGACGTTCGACCGCCTCGACGCAGGTTGCCCCTGGCGTGCCTCGTGGAGAGGGGAGAGCCTGGGGGCCTTTTCTGTGGAGATCAGGATGAGACGAGGTGTACCCGGTGGAGTTGTCAGCCAGGTGGAGGGAATCGCCCGGGCGGCCGGCCTGCAGGCCGGCGACCGGGTGGTGGCCATCAATGGCCGGCCGCTGCGCGACCTGATCGACTATCGCTTTTACGCCGACGGGCCGGAGGCCGCCGTTCAGGTCCTCCGGGAGGGGGAGACGCTGCACCTCCCCCTGCGCCGCTCCCCCGGCGAGGACTGGGGCATCACCTTTGCCGAACCGCTCTTTGACGGGATTCGTCGCTGCCAGAACCGCTGCCTCTTTTGCTTTCTCGACCAGTTGCCCGCTGGCTGGCGGCGATCCCTCTACCTGCGCGACGACGACTATCGCCTCTCCTTCCTCTATGGCAACTTTGTCACCCTGACCAACCTGCGCCCGGAGGATTACGCCCGCATCCAGGAGCAGCACCTAAGCCCGCTCTATATCTCGGTCCACGCCACCGACCCGGCCCTGCGCCGCTTTCTCCTGGGCCGGCCTGACATCCCCGACATCCGCCGGCAACTGGCCCGCCTGGGCCGCTCCGGCAGCACTTTCCATACCCAGGTCGTCCTCTGCCCCGGCATCAACGATGGTGAGCACCTCTGGCGCACCCTCGCCGACCTGGATCGGCTCTACCCGGCGGTGCAGTCGGTCTCGCTGGTGCCGGTCGGGCTGACCCGCTTTCGACAACTTCCCCCGCCGGGGCTAGAGGGGGCGGCGGCGCACCTGCGCCCCTACCGCGCCGAGGAGGCCCATCACCTGACGCGCCAGGTGCTTCCGCTGCAGAAAAGGCTTCGCCGCCGCCGGGGCCGGACCTGGCTCTACCTGGCCGACGAGTTCTACCTGCTGGCCGGCCGGCCGGTCCCCGCAGCCCGTTTCTACGACGGCTTTCCTCAGTTGGAGAATGGCGTGGGCCTGCTGCGCCAACTGCGGGACGACTGGTTCCGCACGCGCCGGCGGCTGCCGGCCGCCCTGCCCCGTCCGCTGGAGGTCACGCTGGTCTGCGGTCTGGCGGTGGCCCCGACGCTGCGCTCTTTTGCCCAAGAGGCCTCGGCGCAGGTGGAGGGGCTGGTCATGCGGGTGCTTGCGCTGGAGAACCACACCTTTGGCCCAACGGTGACCGTGTCCGGACTGCTGACCGGGGAGGAGTTTTTCTCCCTGGCCGGCCGGCCGGACCTGGGGGAGGTGCTCTTTTTGCCGCGCTCCGCCTTTGACCTGGAGGGAAACTGCACCCTGGACGACCTGGCCCTGGAGGACCTGCGGGAGGTCCTGGGCCGGCCGGTTTTCCTGGCCGAGCGGATGGAGGAGGTGTGGGAAGGGGTGCAGGCCCACCTCGGAACTTGACATCGTCCCTGAGGGGGTGATCGTATGAGCCTATCCGAAAACCACCGCAGGGCTTTCCGGCCCGCCCGGACGGCCTAGAAAGGCCGTCCTACGGGTTTTCGGATAGGTTCTTGTGCTGATCGGCACCTCTCTCAAATACATCCATGCCCATTCGTCCCATCCGTGCCGACCTGTGTCCTATCCCCTCCGCCCAGCCGCTCCACCAACGCCTGCACCGCCTTCCGGAAAAACTTGTCCTCCATCGGCCCAAAGGGGACCGGTGTCTCCAGGATGCGGGCCGGGATGCGCAACGTCGCCGGGTCAAACCCCTCCCGCACCTTGAAGGCGTACTTGCGCCGCAGCACCGCCCACCCCAGGGCCGCCAACTCCTCCTCGGAGCGCTCCATCCCCGCCGCCACCAGCGCCCGCCGGACGACCTCCGGCGTGTACACCTTCCGGGCAAAGAGGCAGACCACCAGGCTCGTCAGCACCTGCCGCCAACTCTCCTCCTCCAAGAGGGCCTCGGCGACCGCCTCCGGGGTAAAGGGCCGGCCCTCGGACCCCCACTTTTGGTCCAGACTGTACCCCGCGCTGTCCAGATGGCTGTGCCGCGAGCCGGTCAGGTGGGTCAGGTAGCAGCCCGGTCCGGTGTGGTAGCCGGCCATCTCGTTCCTGCCAAAGGCCAGGGCAAACTCCGCTCCACCGTACCGAGAGGCGGCAACCTCCACCCCCCGCGCCAGGGCGCGGTAGAACTCGTTCGGCTGGCCGACGATCCGCCGCACCGCCTCGATGTAGGGGCCGGCCGCGCCCCAGGTCAGGGCCACCCCATCGGTCTCTTGCGTCGAGATCAGCCCCCGCTCCAGCGCCTCGGTGGCCCAGGCCAGCACCACCCCCGTGCTGATGACATCCAGCCCCTGCACCTCGATCTCGTCCATCAACCGGAGCATGGCCGGCACGTCGTCAATCCCCAGCATGCTGCCGCCGGCATAGATCGGCTCATGGTCGTAGCCCAGCATGTCGGTTTTGTAAAAGTAGGGGTCGTTGGGGTAGGGGGTACGCAGCGTTGCCAGGTGGATGCAGGCCACCGGGCAGTGGGCGCAGGCCACCCGCCGGCCCAGGTAGCGCTCGGCCATGCGCTCCCCCGAGATCGCCTCCGCCCCCTCGAAACGCCCCTGTTGCAGATTGCGCGTGGGCAGCGCACCCAGGCCGTTCAGCGGCAGCACGTTCATCGGCGTGCCCAGTTCGTGGTACTTTTTCATCAAAGGGGTCTCGGTGGCCGCCTGAAAGATTTCGTCATAGACCTGGCGGTAGGCCCTGCGGTCGGCCACCTCCAGGGAACGCCGGCCGGCGATGACCAGCGCCTTCAACCGCTTGCTCCCAAACACCGCCCCCAGCCCCAATCGCCCAAAGTGGCGGTAGGTCTCGGTGATGACGCAGGCATAGGTCACCTGCCGCTCCCCGGCCCGTCCAATGCGCATAATCGTTCGCTGGCCGGAGCCCTTCTCCCGCTGACGCAGCACCGTCCCCACCGTGTAACTGCTGCGCACCCCCCACAGCGCGGAGGCATCCCGAAACTGCACCCGCCCGTCCTCGATGACCAGGTAGACCGGCATGCTGCTGGCTCCCCGGATGACGATCGCCCCGTAGCCGGCCATGCGGATGGCCACCGCGCTACGCCCCCCGGCGTGGCTCTCCCCCAGGTTGCCGCTGTGCGGCGATTTGAACATGGCCACCGTCTTGGAGGCGACCGGAAAGAGGCCCACCAGCGGCCCCACCGCCAGGACGATCGGGTTCTCCGGCCCCAGCGGGTCGGTCCCCGCCGGGCATTCTTCCTCCAGCAACCGGATGGCCACACCGGCCCCGCCCAGGCTCTGCTCCAAGAGTTCGGGCCGTTCCTCCACCCAAAAGCGGTACCGGGCCAGGTCCACATAGAGAACCCGCCGCAAGGGGTCAGACGGCAGCATGGCTCACCTCCTCCAGGGCGATAACCGCGTAGGGGCAGTAGGGAGCGCAGTAGCCGCAGTAGACGCAGATCTGGGGCTTGTTCTCCTCCTCGTCCCAAAAGACCGCCCCAAAGGGACAGGCCTCAACACAGTTGCCGCAGGCGATGCAAAGGGCCGCCTTCAGGCGCACCCCGCCGCCGTCCCGGGGCCGCAGGGCGTCGGTTGGGCAGACGCGGGCGCAGGGCGGGTCTGGGCAGGCCCGGCAGACGATGACGACGAACCCCTTGCGGAAGCCGCCGTCGGAGCGGATGCCGATCGCCGAACCGGCCAGGCCGCCCTGCCCCAACCGCCGGGCACAGGCGAACATGCAGGCCTGGCAGCCCACACAACGCTCCACATCCACAACGGATAACCGTTTGGCCACAGTTACCTCCTGTCCGTGTGGGCGAGATGTAGTTCCGGTCGGACACGAGCAAATTTGCTTCGACCACCCCAGAGCGCAAATTTCTGACAAATCACTGCCGGTTTTTGGAAACCCTTCTTCCGCTTATAGACAGGTTCGTGCAATGAATCGAACTTTGCCCGGTATCCGGTTCCAGTCTGTCCGAACAGGCCGGGATCTTCCTCCGACAGGTCATACCCATCCCGCCCGGATCATCTGGGCGATCTCTGCCCGCGAGGCCGAGCGCAACCCTGTTGGCGGCCGGCCGCCTTGCCAGCACGGAATCAGGTGCAGGTGCAGGTGCATCAGTTCCTGGCCGGCAGCGCGGCCGCTGTTGCTGAGCAGGCGCAACCCGTCCGGTTGCAACGTTTCCCGCAGCAGGTGGGCCAGACGCACAGCCAGGTGCATCAGGGCGGCCCCTTCTTCCGGGTTGCAGTCCAAGATCGTGCCGATGTGCCGGCGGGGAACGACCAGCGTATGGCCGGGCGACTGTGGATGGATGTCCAGGAAGGCCAGGCCGGCCTCCTCCTGCACCAGGAGTTCGGCCGGGGCATGGCCCGCAGCGATGGCACAAAAGACACAGGCGGACATGGGGCCGCCTCCTCCTTTCTCCGTGGACGGGGACGCCCTCGCCCGGTTTTCCTTCGCTGCGGGGGCAGGAATCAACCCTGCCCCTACTACGGTCGCGTCAGCGGTGGGATCAGTTCGGAGACCCAGCGGTAGCGAAAATCCTCGCCCTCGAGCACGGCCATCGCCCCGGCCGCGCCGTAGATCAGGCTGCCGATGACCACAGCAGCGGTGATCAGGGTAAAGCCGAGGGTGAAGGGGATCAGGCAGATGCCGGCGTAGGCAAAGGTCGCCCGCAGGAGCGGCACGGTGAGGAACCAGAGCAACGCGGTAATGCCCCCCAGAACCAGCGTCAGCAGGAGGAAAATGCCCTGAAAGACCAGCGCCTGCAGCGCGTGCCAGCCGACATACTCGGACTTGTGCTCATTGTAGAGCCAGACGACCAGGGCGACCACCGGCCCGCCGATTCCGGTGAGCAGGTTCAAGAGGACGCTGCCGTGGGCCACCGCCGCAGCGCGGCGCTCCCGGAGGGTGGGGCCCTCCGCAGGGAGCGCGGGTTCCTCCGCCGGGGCCGGCGGCACCTCGGCCGCCTCCGCTTGCGCGTTCGGGGTCGGCTCCTCGGGAGCCGGGTGTTTTCTTTTGGCCATCGTTTCCTCCGAGAGGTCTACTGTGATACCACTATCCGATCGGTTCGGCCCCCTGGGGTACGCCCCCATCGCCGGCGATGGCAAGGGTCCCCACCCGGCTCAGGAGGATCGCCCCCAGGCCGGCACTGGGAGCCAACAGGGCCAGGCCATACCCCCAGAACGGCTCGACCGCCGCGGGCAGGACCGTCAGGGGGGTCAGGATGAGCAGTCCGACCGCCGGGGCCAGCCAGCGGGGCCGGGGCCGCTCCTCCTCGCGGAGCAGCAGCCGGCCCAGGGTGATGCCGGCCACGGCCAGGCCGGCCATGTAGAACAGCCAGACCAGCGCATAGAGGAGCGGCAGCAAGAACACACCAACCACGATCACCGCCAGGAGCAGCGAAAGCAGCGGCAGCAGCGCCGCCAGGAGCAAGGTGCTGAGCAGGCCGGCCCCCAGGCTGACAAAGGGGGCCCGCCGCAGGGCCTCGACCATCTGGCGCGTACGCCGGGGCCAGGAAGCACGCAAGGCCACGGCCAAAAGCAGTGCCAGCCCAAAGGTCAGGCCGGCGAGCAAAAGGACCCCTCCGAAGCGGAGCCATCCGCTCAAGGGCGGGCGGTCGGCGTCCTGCCGCAGCGGGGGAAAGCCGCTCGCCAGCAGGTCGCCCTCCACGACCGCGCCGGCCTGCCGCTCCAGGACGCCGCCCAGGGCGATGACGTTCCCGCCAACGTGGGCGTTGCTGCCCAGGAGGGCTTCGCCGCTCAGGACGACCAAGTCGCCACCAACCGACCCCTCCACCTGGGCAGACCCGCCCAGGGCCACGGCGTCTCCGCCGACCGTCCCCAGGATGGCCAGGTTGCCACCGAGGGCGATGGCATCACCGGAGCAGGTCTCTCCCTCCGGGACGACCAGGTCCTGGCCGATGGTGATACAGTTCCCCCCGCCGGCCAGGGCCGGCCCGGCCGGCAAAAAGGCGGCCAGAAGCAGCCCGACCAGGATGGCGACCGTTCTGACAACAGCGCGGCTCATCGGTTCCTCTTCGGAGGGTTCTCGTGGCGTTGCGAAAGCGGCTGCTTCGCCAGGGTTTGCCGGACGGCGTTGCGCCAGAGCAGCCACCACAGCCAGGCCGCCACCCCAACCAGGACGACCCCGCCGACCAGCCAGGGCCATCCCAACACCTGCCAGAGGGCCTCGACCAACCGGCCCGCTCCCCGCCAAAAGAGCGACACGCCGCTCCATCCGGCGGCAAGGGCGTTCCGCATTCCTTCTCCGAGATGGCCTGGTGTGGCCGGCCCCAGGCCGGCCCAGACGACAAGCCCCAGCACGGCAAGAAGGGCGATCCCGGCGGTCACTGCAACCACAGCGGCAGCCCGCACCCAGAGCGGTTCGGGGGCTACCACCGTACTTCGGAGCGGAGGAAGTTGCTCCAACACCTGCTCTACCAGCCTCTCCGGCGGTTCCGGCCAGATGGCCTCCCGCAGGTATCGTTCAGCCTCCTGGATCGCCTGCCATTCCGCCCGACAGCGCGGGCAGTTCTGCAGATGCTGCTCCAGCCAGGTGCGCTTTCCTTCCTCCAGATTTCCCTCGACAAGCCGGTCCATCAACCGGCCAGCGGTTCGGCAGCGCACGATTCTTCATCCTCCCGAATCGCCCGAGCCAGCATATGGCGGGCCCGGTGCAACCGTGTTTTAACCGTGTTCAGCGTCAGCCCGGTCGTCTCGGCAATCTCCTTATAGGAAAGCCCATGCCAGTAGTACAGAATGACCACCAGGCGGTACTTTTCCGGCAGGCAGTGCAAGAGGTGCTGCACCTGGTCGGCACGCTCCTGCCGGATGACCCTCCCGTCCGGCGACTCGAACGACGAGGAGAGCCGGAAGGAGACATCCTCCAGCGAAAGCCAGGCATAGCGCCGACGGCGCAGGATGTCAATGCACAGGTTGGCCGCGATGGAGAGCAGCCAGGAGGAAAACTTGCGTCCCATCTCGAAGGAAGGCAACGCCCGGTAGGCCCGGAGAAAGGTCTCCTGTGCGGCATCCTCGGCATCCTCCGCATTGCCCAGCATCCGATAAGCCAGGTTGTACACATGCCGCTGGTAGCGGATGACCAGATGAGCAAATGCTTCCTGGTCTCCCTGCAGCGAACGCAGGACCCAGATCTGTTCTTCCTCCATCTGATCCATCACTACCCCGGCTTTCTAACAAATACGAAAGACTTTGGGAAAGGTTTCTCTATTCCCCCCCATCCGCTTCCAGGACGAGGGAGAGCAGTTCCAGCAGGACCTTTTTCACGCTGCTACGCCGGGTGGCCACACAGGGAAGCACTTTGACGTGGTCCGGCAGGCGCAAGGCCAGATGCAACTCCTCCGGCGACCAGGCGTTCTCCAGGTCCTGTTTGTTGGCCACAATCAGGTAAGGGGTCTTGCGAAACCGGCCAAAGAAATCCACGATACGCTGGGTCTCGCGAAAGGTTTCCGGCCGGGTGCTGTCCACCAGGACGATCAGGCCGAGCATTCCCGAGGAGAGGATTTCCCACATAAAGTCAAACCGCCGCTGGCCGGGAGTGCCAAAGAGGTGCAGGACCAGGTCTTTGGCGATGGTAATGCGACCAAAGTCCATCGTGACGGTGGTCTCTTCCTTGTCCGGCCACATCTCATCGTCGGTCTTGCGTTCGGTGGAAACGACTTGGATCTCGCTGATGGTGCGGATAAACTGGGTCTTGCCGGCGTTTACGGCCCCTGTAACGACGACCTTGACAGTTGGCAACGGTTCTCACTCCTGATTTTGCTGCTGAAACAGTCATCGGGAGGGCATCGGCCGAACCGGGGGCGGTTCGGCAGGCCCGGCCCTACGAAGATGTTTCGGACGGCACTTTGACCAGTTCGACCAGGCCGGCCGACATAAACCCATAGATGATCCGGCAGACCTCAAACTCGCCCAGGCCGGTGCGCTCCGAGATGGTGCGAATCGAGTCCTTGCCGTTGATTCGGGCAAAGACGCGCCATTCGTCCGGCGTCAGGTTGACCCCCTTGGCCCTTTCGCTGGGCTGGTCCACAAACTTGACCGCCAGGCCGGTGCTGGGGATGCGGTCCCGGATGCGGGTCCACTCGTCAATCCGGCGGACCCCCTCCATAATCAGGTTCTCTACCCCCAGCGAGACGTTGAGCATCACATCTTCGGGGGCGACCAGCACACCGGCATCAAAACGGAACTCACCATCGGGCCAGGTAAAGAGCCGATAGACGGTGTCCTCGATCTGGGTGCGCACGTGGTGGAGCAGTTCTTCTTCCGAGATATAGCCGAGTTCGACCAGGATCGTCCCCAGGGGCTTGCCGGTGTAGGGGCCCTTTTGGAGTTCCAGGGCATGGTCCCGCTGCTCCTCGGTGATTCGACCCATCCGCACCAGCATCTCCCCCAGTCGCTCCTGACGGCTGTACTGGGTCGCATAGATCAGTTTGCCCTTTTCAAAATAGAGCGAAGCCGCGTCATCGGCGCGTTTGAGGGTCAGCCGGCCGGTCCGGTATCCCCGGTCCACCAGGTACAAAAAATCGGCCAGACTAAAGTCGCGCAAGTTGCCTACCAGTGCCATCCGCGCCCCCTGTGGGTAACCGTTCAGACTGATGCTATTATACCGGTTTCTTCCGCTCCCGTCAAACTTCTGGCCGAGAGCACACGGCCATATCAAAGTCATTGGCCTCTGCCGGGAAGGGCCCGGCAGAGGCGCCCGTGCCGCGTAGAGCCGGCCCGACAAGGCGCCAGCGCACGCGCGCGTCACGTGCCTGCAGCCGGGCCCTGGCCATTCGTGCCACACCGACGCGACTTTGGTATCGCCGTGCCCCCTTCCGGGCCAACTTGACGCCAACCGCACGACGTGGTACACTGGGGGCAGTGGCAGGTTCCTGGTATCACTAAGGAGGGTCGCATGGTTCCGCCGGATGGAAGCCTGAAATTAGACTCGCTCCAGGAGACCTTTGAAGGGCAGGCCCCCTACACTGCCCAGGTCGAGCCCCCCGTGCCGACCCTGTCTCAATGGGCCTACTCCCTGGTCGTCGAGGGCAAGGACCGCTCCGTCCCCTACCGGTTGGTACTCTTTGACCCGCTCAAGGGCGAAGCGGTGGCCGAGGACGAGACGACCGATGGAATCGCCAGCGTCGAAGCCGAACTGCGCGAGCAGGTCTACGAACTGCGCATCGAGACCGACCGCCCTCTGGAGTTCCGGGCGATCTGCACGCAGACCTACGGCTATCGGGCCTGAGCGGTCGGCGAGGCGCCCAGGTTAAGGAGAGCGGTATGCGAATCGTTCTTGACGCGATGGGCGGGGACCACGCGCCGGCCGTGCCCGTGGCCGGCGCGGTTGCGGCTGCCCGGGCCTACCCCGACGCCGAGATTCTCCTGGCCGGCCGCGAGGAGGTCATCCAGGCCGAACTGAGCCGCCACGATACCGCCGGCCTGCCCCTCCAGATCGTCCCCGCCTCCCAGGTCATCGAGATGCACGACCACGCCGCGATGGCCGTGCGCCGCAAGAAGGACGCCTCGATCGTCGTCGGGGTACGCCTGGTGCGGGAGGGGCAGGCCGACGCCTTTGTCTCGGCCGGCCACAGCGGAGCGACGATGGCCGCGGCCACCCTCCTCCTGGGTCGCCCCCCAGGGGTGGACCGGCCGGCCCTGGCCACGGTCTTTCCCTCGCTGCAGGGCAGATTCCTCTTTGCCGATGTCGGCGCGACCACCGACTGCCGGCCGGAGTGGCTGCTCCAGTTCGCCCGCATGGGCGCGGTCTATGCCGAGCGCGTCTTTGGCCTGTCCAACCCCCGCGTCGGCCTTCTCTCCAACGGCGAGGAGGAGAGCAAGGGAGACCGCCTCGTCCAGGAAAGCCACGCCCTCCTGCGCCAGGCCGCCGGGCTGAACTTTGTCGGCAATGTGGAACCCAAAGATGCCCTGCTGCACAACGCCGTCGAGGTGCTGATCGCCGATGGCTTTGTCGGTAATATCATGCTCAAGGGCACCGAGGCCGCCGCCGAGATGCTCCTGCGCATGCTGCGGGAGGAGTTGACCCGCACCTGGTCGAGCAAACTGGCAGCGGCCCTGCTCCGGCCGGCCTTTCGCCGCGTCATGGCCCGGCTGGACTATCGCGAGTACGGCGGGGCCCTCCTCCTCGGACTGAACGGCGTTGCCATCATCGCCCACGGTCGCTCCGACGCCCAGGCCATCCAGAACGCCATCCGGGTGGCCCGCGAGGCCGTGCTCAAGGGGGCCGTGGAGGCGGTCGCCGAGGCCCTCAAGGAGACCTGAACCGCAGGGGTTGACCTGCCCAGAAGCGCAAAGAGAAGCAATGTCACCAGCACGGTTGGCCGTCTTTGCCTCCCCAACACTGCTCCAACTCTGGCCGCAAAAGGCCCTGCGGCCTGACCTCCTGGAGGTCACCACTTGGATGGAGCAGGCCGAGATCGAACGCTACCGCACCCTCGTGCCCGACCAACCGCTCCTCCTCCACGGAGGCAACCTCCTGGGAGAGGCCCTCCCGGAGGATCAAAAAAACGCCCTCCGCCGACTTGTCCAGATAACCGAGACCCCCTGGCTCTCGGTGCACATCTCCCTGTGGCCCTGGCAGATTCTCCAGGAGGCCCAGCGCCAGGGACGCCAACCGACCGTCCTAGACCTGGGCGGACACCTGCAGGAGTTCTTTATCCGCGTGCGGGCGTTGCGCGAGGACCTGGGCGTCCCCCTGGTGCTGGAAAACGCCCCCGGCCTCCCCGGTATGGCCAACGACCCCGAGAGCGACCCCGAGACGATCGCCGCCGTCCTGGAGGCAACCGGTTGTTCCTTCCTCTTGGACCTCTCCTACGCCCAGACGGCGGCCCAAAACTGGGGCTATGCGGACCCCCACGCCTACCTGGAGCGGCTTCCCTTGGACCGGGTCGTCGAACTGCACCTGAGTGCCCCACGCCGCCGGCAGGATGGCCGCCTCATGGATGCCCACGAGAGCCTGCGCGAGGAAGAGTATGCGCTGCTGGAGTGGCTCCACAGGCGGGTCTCGCCCCAGATCGTCACCCTGGAGTACTGGAAGGACCCCCGTGAACTGGCCGGGCAAGTGGTGCGCCTGCGCGAGGTGCTGGGCTGAGTCCCCCTGGCCCGGCCGTTGGAGGAGAGACGATGAACCTGGAAGAACGGTGGGCACGCTTTGCCCCGGTTGCCCTGACCGCCGACCCGGAGCGGCTGACGGAGCGGGAACGCGCCCTGGTGCGGCGGCTGATCGAGGTCGGCCGGCAGGTGCACACCCTCTACCTGCGCCAGGTCTGGCCCGGCAACCCCGACCTGCGGGCCGACCTGGCTGCCTCCCCCGACCCCGCCGACCGGTTGCGTCTGCGCCTCTTTGACCTGATGGGAGGCCCCTGGGACCGCTTTGACGACGACCATCCCTTCGTCGGCGACGCCCCCCGCCCGGCGGAGGGCGACTTTTATCCCCCTGGCTTTACCCCGGCCGAACTGGACGCCTGGCTGGCCGACCATCCGGAGGAGCGGCCGGCCATGACCGGCTACTTTACCCTCATTCGCCGCCGAGAGGGGGGAGGGCTGGAGGCGGTTCCCTACCACCGCGCCTACAAGGAGGCCCTGGAAGCGATCGCCGCGGCCCTGGCTGCCGCCGCGGCCCTGGCCGACCACGCCCCCCTGGCCGAGTACCTGGAACTACGCGCCCAGGCCCTCCTCACCGACGACTATTTCGACAGCGATTGCGCCTGGGTAGCCCTCCAGGACGGCCCGCTGGAGGCAGTTGTGGGGCCCTACGAGGTCTATGAGGACCGCCTCCTTGGCTACAAGGCGGCCTACCAGGCGATGGTCGGGCTGCGTGATGCCGAGGAGAGCGACCGCCTGCGGGGGCTGGTGGACGCGCTGCCGGCCCTGGCCGCCCACCTGCCCGTGCCCCGCGAGTACCAGGGAGAGGTGGCCGGCCTGGCCTCGCCGATCACCGTCGTGGACACGCTGATGAACGCCGGCCTCCTGGCTGCCGTGGCCATCCCCACCGCCTTTGTCCTGCCCAACGACCGGCGGGTGCGCACAACGGTCGGCACCAAGAAGGTGCTCCTGCGCAACGTCTACCAGGCCAAGTTTGAACGAATCGTCCGGCCGATTGCCGAACGGCTGCTCGAACCGGAGCAGGCCGCCGCGATCGCCTTTGCCCCGGCCTTTGCCCACATCCTCCTCCACGAGGTCAGCCACGCCCTGGGGGCGCAGATGATTCCCGGCCCCGACGGGGCCCTGCAACCGGTGCCCCAGGCTCTGCGCGACCTCTTTCCCCCGATCGAGGAGGCCAAAGCGGAGGTCGTCGGGCTGTACAACCTGCTCTTCCTGGTCAGGGAGCGGTTTTTCCCCGAAGAGTGGCGCGACCAGGCCCCGCCAGCCTTTCTGGCCTCGATCCTGCGCCTGACCCGAACGGGGACGGAACAGGCCCACGCCCGGGCCAACCTGCTGGCCTGGAACCTCTTTTGCGAGACGGGGGCGATTCGGCAGGACAGGAGCACAGGCCGCTTCCGCGCCGAACCTCACAAGATGGCCCAGGCGATCAAGGAGTTGAGCGCGATCCTCCTGCGCATCGAGGGGGAGGGAGATATGGATGCCGCGCAGGCCCTCCTTCGTCGCTATGGCGCTGTGCCGGAGGAACTGAGGCGGGCCTGGGCCGAGGTGGCGGACGTCCCGCTGGACCTGGCCCCGACCTACCCGGGGGTGTAGGGGCAACTCAGCAGTTGCGGTCGGCCTCGCGCAATCGTCCTTCTGCGTGAGGCCCTCCTTCCTCATGAGCGGTGATCAGGGCGGCCACCGCCTCGGTGCAACCGGCCTCCCGCGACAGGGCCGCGCTCCGGTGGGCGTGGGTGGCGTAGAGGTAAAAGGGGCGGAGGGGGTGGCCGGCCGGCCGCTCCCGTACCAGCCGCCTCCACAGCGGCGGGATGCGCCGGGCCAGCACGGCCGCCCCACGATAGAGCAGCGGGACCACCTCCTCCCCGGCCGATTTGGCCACATCGTGCAGCAGGGCGGCCTGGAGGATCGCTTCCTCCTGCTCACCCCGTTCCTCCAGATAGCGCAGGACGCGCAGCGCATGGGCCCGGTCGTAGGGGCGCATGCGGCGGAAGAGGGCATAGCCGCGGAGGGAGAGCACCCGTCGGGCCGGGGTATCATCCGGCGGCAGGAGCAGGCTCCGCAGCGAGACCCCGAACTGCCACAGCCGGTAGAGGGCGTTGCGCAGGTTCATCGCGGGTTCTGCTGAGGGCATCTTACCTGTTCGGCCCGGCAATGAGCCAGAGCAGGTCCCAGATTCCCTCAAAGAGCGGCCCAAAGATGCGCCTTATCAGGTTCAGTTCGGGAATGAGCCAGGAGACCGTGACCAGGCCGACCAGGATCCACATGCCGTACTGGCGCAGGGGGACAAGCAACCGCTCCCAGGAGGGTGGAGCCAGACCCTCGATGATACCAAAGCCATCCAGCGGGGGAATCGGAATCAGGTTAAAGGCGGCAAAGCCCACATTGAAAAAGACCAGGGTGTTCAGCAGGATATTCAACGGGGTGGGATCCCAGCCGTTCCAAAGAGCCGCCTCGGTGCCGTTCTGGTTCAGGGCGAAGGCCAGGCGGAGGAGCAGGAGGATGACCAGGGCAAAGAGGACGTTGCTCAGCGGGCCGGCCGCCGTGGCCAGCGCAGCCCCCCGCCGGCCCCAGCGCATCTGCCACGGGTTGATCGGCACCGGCTTGCCCCAGCCGATCGGCGCGCGGCCGAGCATAGACAGGACAATCATCACCGTGCCCACCGGGTCCAGGTGGGCCAGAGGATTGAGGGTGACGCGGCCGTGCCGGCGGGGGGTGGGGTCCCCCAGCAGGTTGGCCACCCAGGCATGGGCAAACTCGTGAATCGTCAGCCCCAGAAGCAGGGCAATCGCCGCGCTGACGATATAGGGGAGACTGAGGTCAAACATTGGCTTCTCCATATACAGGCCGGGGAACCCTGCCCACCCGGCCGCTCGTATATTAGGCCTGCTCGATGCCGGCCCTATTATACCACATCCGGCGGATTCCCGGCCGGATTGACGGGCCCCTTTTCTCTGGTATAATAAAAACACAGCCCACCCGTGGTTCGACGCCGTGGGGTGAGGATTTGTCACCCCCTGGGGCGGGCACATTCGAAGATCGGTCGGTGTGGAGGACAAGGTGGTCCCGGGATCGCAACTGGAACTGATCGCTCGGCTGCTGCTGGCCGCCTTTTTGGGCTTTTTAATCGGGTTGGAGCGAGAACTGGCCGGACAGCCGACCGGGGAACGGACCCACGCCCTGACTTCGCTGGGTGCGGCGACCTTTGCCCTGGTGTCGTTGCTGGCTTTGGCGGGCCGGACCCGGCACGCGTTGCCGCAGGCGTGGTAACGGGGTTGGGGTTTTTGGGCGCGGGGATGATCCTGAAGGAAAAAGGCCGCGAAGTGCAGGGACTGACCACGGCAGCGGGTATCTGGGTCGTGGGGGGAATCGGCCTGGCGATAGGAGCAGGGTTGTACCTGCTGGGCATCGCCGTAGCCGTGCTGGTGCTGCTCTCGCTGTCGCTGGAACGGTTCCTGCAAATTGACAAACGACTGGCACAGCGGAACAGGTCAAAAGGGGAACGAAATGGAGAGGAAACCGAATAGGGCCTCACCCGGTCAGGAAGGCATTGGATGAACCTGGTGCGCTGCCGCTACGCCGGTCGGGTCTGGACCGGCCGGGTGGGAGAAGGGACGGTCTATTTGCTGCCGGACCTCTTTCGCCCGGAGGAGGTCGGTCGGCCGCTGGCCCCGCTCTCCGAGGTGGAACTCCTCCCCCCTGTCCTCCCCAGCAAGGTGCTGGCCGTCGGGCGCAACTATGCCGCCCACGCCGCCGAACTGGACAACCCCCCGCCGGAGGAGCCGATCCTCTTTCTCAAACCGCCCAGCGCGGTCATCGGGCCGGGGGAGGCGATCGTCCTGCCGGCTCTCTCCCAACGGGTGGACTATGAGGCCGAGGTGGCCGTGGTGATCGGCCGTCGTTGTCGCAACGTCCAGGCCGCTGATGCGCTCAGCTATATCCTGGGCTATACCTGCGCCAACGACGTCACCGCACGCGACCTCCAGCGGCGCGACCATCAGTGGACCCGCGGCAAGGGGTTCGACACCTTCTGTCCGCTGGGACCCTGGATCGTCCCCGGCCTGGACCCGACCGGCCTGGAGGTGATCGGGCGGGTCAACGGGGAGGTGCGCCAGCATGGCCACACCCGCGATCTCCTCTTCCCCATCCCCGACCTGATTGCCTACATCGCGGCCGTGATGACGCTGGCGCCGGGGGACATCCTGCTCACGGGGACGCCGGCCGGCGTGGGGCCGCTGCAACCGGGCGACCTGGTCGAGGTGGAGGTTTCGGGCGTCGGCGTGCTGCGCAACCCGGTCGTGGCCGAGGAAGGCCAGAGTCGGTAGCGGTCCCGTTCGAGTGGTCCGCACCGGAGGAGAATTCCCATGGCTCAGGACAGGGTCCGGCACACCTATATGGAAGGCTATGCCGCCTTTGAGCAGGGCGACCTGGAGCGCGCCGCCATGCTAGCCGACGTCTGCCTGGCCTCGAGCAACCCCGCATCGTACTGGTACGCGGGCGCACTGGGGCTCAAGTGCTGGATAGCGAACTGGGCCGACGATAGGGATGCGCTGGAGCAGGCCGCCGAGAGGCTGCTTGCGCTGGACACCGGCACGGACAAACCCTGGTTCGACGGCCTGGCCCTGCTCAACCTGGCCCTGGCCCGGCGCAGGGCGGGGCGAACGGAAGAGTCCACAGCCCTCTTTCTGCGCGCCGCCGAGCGCTACGCGGCCCAACATCTCCAACTCGGCCAACCCGGTGAGTGGCAGCACATCCTGGACTGCCACCCTGTGCCGGTGGTGCGCCAGCGGGGAAACAGCCCTTTGGGATCTCCTGCTCGGCCAGGTCCAGGAGGAAGCAGCAGGGCAAAGCGACCTGTCGGCACAACTTGCCGCGGCGGCGCAGGTCATGCTGCGCTATACCGAGGGCCAAAAGGTCGAGCGGGAGGCGGCCGGCCTGGCCGCCCAGGGAGTCAGTCGGACTTTTCTCGCCCCCCTTCTGTTGCCTTTTGGACGGACGCCACCTCCGTAGGGGACTCGGGGCGGAGAGGGCGCAACCAGCGGGGCTGCCCAACTGTCTCTGGGGGCTCTGCAGACCATTCGCCGGGAGCATAACCAATTCGGGGCAACCCGGCTTGTTGTGGTAGCCCGTAGGACAATTCCGGGCTGCCCGGCCGGTCCAACCCGGGCGGCCTGGAAAGCCCGCCTGCGGCTCGCCGGCATCTCCGGTGCGCGAAATCTCACGTGTCATGCTCCCTCTTGTTCGCACGGCCATATCAAAGTCATTGGCCTCTGCCGGGAAGGGCCCGGCCTCGGCGCCCGTGCCGCGTAGAGTCGGCCCGACAAGGCGCCAGCGCACGC
>FWWM01007318.1_pt1 | contig 22288 bp, 20 predicted proteins | sample 2228351 | NCBI WGS metagenome assembly FWWM01 (sample SAMEA103939774, study PRJEB20133) | metagenome
GGCCACAGTTCAGCCGCATTTTGGAGCGGCTGCGCGCCGCCCGCCTGGACGGCGAGGTGACCAGCGAGGCCGAGGAGCGGGCGCTGGTGAGGGCGTTGCTGGAGGCCGGGGAGAGCTAAAACCGCGCTCCAATCACCCAGGCTGGGCCACTGTTCATCTATAGGGTCAATTCGTGCCCAAATATATCGGGTCAGGGTATTGACTTTGTAGATGATTTGTGATAGAATATGGAAAACGTTTTCCGGAAAACGTTTTCCACACCGGTTTCTTTGTTAAGCCTGCGGGGAGAAGGCAAGCGAGGCGGCCTAGTGTGGGATAAGTATTCCAAAGGTCCAGAGATTGCGGTGCACTGCCCGGAGATCGCTGTATTCGGCATCGGCGCGATTGAACAGCATGGCCGCCACCTGCCCATTGGCACCGATTGGATTGCTATAAGCGAGATCAGCCGGCGTGTGGCGCTGGAATTGAATGCGTTCCTGGTTCCAGCGATCCCCTTCAGCATGAGCGAATGCCATGGGCCGTTGGCAGGCACAGTCTGGCTTAAGCCTGCCACCCTTGCCGCCGTTGTCCGCGATGTCGCTTGCTCGTTGCGCGAGCAGGGCATCCGCAAGTTGCTCATCCTGAATGGCCATGGCGGCAATTTCGTCCTTGAACCGGTTATCCAGGAACTGAATCGTGAATACCCCTATTTTGTGGTTATCATGCCCCCGGAGGTCTGGGCCTTGTCCGAGGGCGATGAATCTATCTATGAATCGGCTTCAAGTGAAGTCCATGCAGGCGAAGCAGAAACCTCCATCCAGCTCTATCTCAACCCCGACAATGTCAGGACGGAATCCATAGATGCCGTCCCTCCTGTGGGGCGTGAGTTTTTAGACTATATCAGTATAGATCAGATCAGCCCGGATGGGGTATGGGGCCTGCCCAGCTATGGCGATGCTGGGAAAGGCGAGCGGGCCATTGCGGCGCAGGTACAGGCTATCGTCAGGTTCGCCCGCCAGGCATTTGAGGTAGTGGGCTGATGATCACCTGGCTGAACACCGCGTGGGACTTCCAAGCCGAGCCGCCTGAGGTGGCCCTCTTGCCCCTGGCCTGCTTTGAGCCCCATGGCCCGCATCTGCCTGTGGGCAGCGATGTGCTCTTGATGGGCGCGATCGCCTGGCGCATTGCTGAACGACTGAACGCACGGACCTTCCTCTTGCCGACGTGGCCTCTGGGCACCTCTGGTCATCACGCCCGCCAGCGCGGTGTGGTGTACCTGAACTTTGAGACCCTCTGGGCGGTGGTGCGCGATGTGGTTACGGCACTGTATGAGCACGGTATTCCCCGTGTCGTGGTGCTCAATAACCACGGCTCAGCCCTGACCACGACGAGCCGCCCCCTGGGCAATTTCATCGTCAAGACAGCGGTGCGCCAGCTCAACTACGAGACACCGGGGCTGACGGCTATCTGGGTCCAGCCGTTCGCCGCCGCGCGTCAGGCGCTGAGCGCGCTCTTCCCCTCAGCCTGCGAAGAGGTTCATGCGGGCGCGGTGGAAACTTCTATCCTCATGCACCTGGTACCTGAGCACGTTGGGCCGCTGTCGCCGGACCATACGCCTGAGTTCAGCCCGGCCTACCTGGATTTTACCCCGTTTCACAACCTGGCGCCGGCTGGTGTATGGGGGCGACCCAGTGAGGCCTCCGCAGAGAAGGGGGCGCAGGCACTTGAGGCTGTCGTGGATGCGACTGTGGCCTATATTGAGCGTACATTTGCACAGATCGCGCAACTGAAGGAGGGGGTGACACCTCACATCGCCCTTGAGGAGCATGGTTGAGACGACAGTCCAGGAACCGATGGTATGGACGCGAAGCCGCTCCCTGTCTGATGCCCTGGAAGCCTATGGGATCTATGTGGCCCTCGTCCTGGTATTGATCGCTGCCGGTCTGCTCTCGCCAGCCTTTTATCAACCTGCCAATATCTTCAACATTCTGCGGCAGGCTTCTGCCCTGGGCATCCTCAGTGTCGGCCAGACCATCGTCATGATCGGCGGTGGCATTGATCTGTCGGTCGCGGCAGTGATGCAACTGGTGACGGTTGGTGTGGCCGAGGTCACGAAGGGCAAAGATGAGGGGGTCATTGTAGCGGTCGTGATCATGCTCGTGTTAAGCATGATTGTCGGGTTAGTGAATGGGCTCCTGGTGACGCGGCGGCGGGTGGCGCCATTTGTTGCCACGCTGTTCGTTGGCGTGGTCGTCACGGGGGCGCGCCAGGTATACACCCAGGCGACGCCTAGTGGCAGCCTGCCCCCCCTCATCCGCCTGATCGGGCGCGATAGTACCGGCCCCCTGCCAAATGCCGCGATTATCTTTCTGAGTCTGGCCCTGATCGCGGCGATTGTGCTACGCAAGACCACTTTCGGGCGCAGGCTATACGCCGTGGGCGGCAACGCGGAAGCAGCCTGGCTGGCGGGCATCCCGGTCAACACCGTGCGCCTGATCACTTATGTTGTATCCAGCCTGTTGGCTGGCATGGCTGGCCTGGTTCTGGCCGGGTACGTCGGCTACGCTGATCAATGGATTGGGCGCGGCTACGATCTGGATTCTATTGCGGCGGTGGTCATCGGCGGGACCAGCCTGGCGGGTGGGCGCGGCGGGATCGGCGGCACGCTGGCTGGTGTGTTGCTTGTAACAGTGCTCCTGAACCTGGTCCTCTTGCTCAACCTGAATGTCCAGTGGCAGCTTGTCGTTAAGGGCATCGTGATCATCCTGGCGGTTGCCTTATATTCCATGCGGCACCGGGGGTAGGGAAGATGGCCGAGGTCTTGCTGGAGATGCGCGACATTACCAAGACCTTCCCCGGTGTACGGGCGCTCAACCGGGTCTCCTTCAATTGCATGAAGGGGGAGGTCCATGCACTGGTGGGCGAGAACGGAGCGGGCAAATCCACTTTAATGAAGATCCTGGCGGGGGCTATCCAGCCTGACAGTGGTACGATCCTGTTGCGCGGCCAGCCGGTACATCTGCGCGACCCGCATACGGCCCAGGGACTGGGGATCAGTATCATCTATCAGGAATTTAATCTCCTGCCCTACATGAGTGTGGCTGAGAACATCCTGTTAGGCCGCGAGCCGTATCGGCGCCTGGGCTGGCTGGATATAGCCGGGCGCGACCGGCTGGCCCGGCAGGCATTAGAGCTGTTGGACGCGCCGATTGACGTGCGCCAGCCGGTCCATCGCCTGAGTGTGGCCCAGCAGCAGCTTGTGGAGATCGCCAAGGCGCTGTCGTGGAATGCGGAACTGATCATCATGGATGAGCCTTCGGCGGCACTGACCGGGGCGGAGTTGGATCGCCTGTTTGGGATCATTGCCACCCTTAAAGCGCGGGGCGTGACCGTCATCTACGTCTCGCACCGGCTGGAAGAGGTCTTTCGCATTGCTGACCGGGTGACCGTGCTGCGCGACGGGGCGAATGTGGGCACGCTGGCGGTGGCCGAGGCCAACGAGGCCCAGATCATCCGCATGATGGTGGGGCGTGAGTTAGGCCAGATGTATCCGCTGCGCGGCCAGCCGCCTAGGGAGGTGGTCCTGGAGGTGCGTGGCCTGACGACGGCCGATGGGCGCGTGCATGATGTGCATGTGCAGTTACGCGCGGGTGAGATCGTGGGCCTGGCGGGGCTGGTGGGTTCGGGGCGCACGGAGCTCGCCCGCGCGATCTTTGGGGCAGATCCCATTGCCAGCGGCGAGGTCCGCCTGCGCGGGCAGCGCTATATCCCGGCTGACCCGGCCCGTGCCATTGCTTCTGGCCTGGGCTTTGTGAGTGAGGACCGCAAAGCGGAGGGGCTGGTCCTGGGCCTCTCGGTGCGCGAGAATATTGCCTTGCCCAGCCTGGACGAGCGCCAGCGGCTGGGCTTCGTTCGCGAGGGGCTGGAGCGCGCGGTGGTCTCTCAAGCTGTTTCCGAGTTGCAGATCCGCACTCCTTCCATTGAGCAGCCGGTGCAGTATCTGAGCGGCGGCAATCAGCAGAAGACGGTTCTGGCGAAGTGGTTGGCGCTGGGAAGGGCAGGCGATGGGCAGCGGGCGACGGGCCGGGGCGGAGGCCCGGTGGTCATCTTATTTGACGAACCCACGCGGGGGATTGATGTGGGTGCGAAGGCGGAGATCTATGCCTTGATGCGCGCGCTGGCCAACCAGGGCAAGGCTATTCTGATGATCTCCTCGGATTTGCCCGAAATCTTGGGAATGAGCGATCGCGTCCTGGTGATGCGCGACGGGCGGCTGGTCGGTGAACTGGCGGCAGGCGAGGCCACCGAGGAAAAGATCCTGACGCTGGCGGCTGGGGTCGGCGATGGACAGCGGCGGCCAACAGGCGACAGACCATTAGCAGTCGCCCGTCGCTCGCCCTCCACCGCCCCCTGCCTTCCCCATTTGTCCTCTGTTACCGCCGTGTACGTCGTGCTGGCGCTTGTCCTGTTGATCGGCCTGGTGAGTGCGCCCGCCTTCCGCAGCGCCAGCAATCTCTTCACGGTGTTGCGCCAGGCGACTGCCTTGGGGATCGTCAGTATCGGGCAGACGATCATCGTTCTGGCGGGCGGGATTGACCTCTCGGTGAGTTCAGTCATCACGCTGGCGGCACTGTTCAGCGCCGGCCTGATCCAGGACCAGGTGGCGTTGATCCTCCCGGTTGTGCTGCTCTGCCTGGGGGTCGGCGTGTTATTTGGCCTGGTGAACGGCTGGGCCTGGGTGCGGTTGGGCGTGGAGCCATTTATTGTGACCCTGGGCACAATGTCTATCGGGCGGGGGATCGCCCTTGTGTATGCGCGTGGCCCGGTCGGGTCGGTGCCCCCGGTGTACCGGGGCTTCGCCTATGCGGATATTGGGCCAGTGCCAGTGGTGGTGATCTTCTTCGCCATAGTATTCGCTTTAAGCCTGGTAATGCTCCAGCGCACGGCTTTTGGCCGCCATATCTACGCGGTCGGCGGTAATCCGGAGGTGGCCCGCCTGGCGGGCATTGCAGTGCAGCGGGTCAAGGTAGCAGCCTGCGTGCTGTCGGGGCTGGCGGCGGCGATCACTGGGTTGTATATGTCCAGCCGGATGGGGTCGGGTGATCCCAACGTCGGGCCGGGGTTTGAGCTGGATGCAATCACAGCGGTGGTGGTTGGTGGCACAATGCTGGGGGGCGGACGCGGCGGCTTGATCGGCACTTTAGGTGGTGTCCTCCTCGTGGCTATCCTGAGCAACCTGCTTAATCTCATGAATGTGGACAACTGGTACCAGCAGATCATCAAGGGCGCAATCCTGCTCATGGCGGTGGCGACAACCCGCCAGCGGGGGGAGCTACGTTGAGGCCTGGGGATGGGAGACAGACAACGCGCTCGTCTCTCATCCCCATAACCCATAGAAAGGGGGAAACTGACATGGATAAGAGACACACCTCAGAGCAGCTCAGCCGGCGTGATTTCCTGCGGATCACGGCTGGGGCCTTAGCGGCGACGGGGATCAGTATCTTCCTGCCAGGATGCGGCCCAGCGGGGGCGCCAGCCGTGGCGACACCAGCGGGCGTCGTCGCTGGCATGGTAGATACCTCCAAGTTCAAGAAAGACCCGCCCTGGAACGTCGGGCGGGCTGGGGCAGGCGATGTTAACGCCTGGATGGTCATGCTCAGCCAGCACTATGAGTATGGCATCAAGGAAAAGTACAAAGACCTGTTTGCGAACTACTACGTCACCGCGGCTAACTTTGACCCCTCCAAGCAAATCAGTGACGTAGAAGACCTGCTGTCTAAGGACATTGACTTGCTGTTCATTGAACCGGCGGCGGAGGCGCCCCTGACGGCAGTCGTGGAGAAAGCTGCCGACAAAGGTATCCCCGTCGTCCTGGTATCAACCCGCGTGAACACGGACAAATATACGACATGGGTCTCCCGCAACAATATCCAGGTTGGCTTCATGTACGCTGACTACATGGGTCGGAAGCTGGGCGGCAAAGGTGGCGTCGTTCTGTTAATGGGCCTCGCTGGCAGCAGCTACGCCGAGGATGTGCTGCGTGGTGTACGCCAGGGCCTGTCCAAATATCCTGACATCAAGGAACTGGCCCTCGCCAACGCGAACTGGTCGCCAACCGATGCTAAGAAGGCCATGGAGGCGTTTATCCAGGCGCACCCGCAAATTGACGGGGTCATCTCTGACGGCGGTCAGATGGGCCTGGGTGCGGTGGATGCCCTGCTGGACGCCAAGCGCCCTATCCCCCCAATCACTGCGGATGGCTGGAACGGCTGGCTACGCCGGGCGAAGGAGCTGAACCTGGAGTTCTTCGCTGTCTCCGGTGACCAGGCCATGAGCCTGACAGCGGTGGACCAGGCGGTCAAGATCCTCAGAGGTGAGCCGATCGCCAAGAACGTTGAATACCCGGTGGTCACCTTTGAGCAGGACCAGATTGACAAGTATTACCGGCCTGATCTGAACGATCAGTATTGGGCACCCCATCAGTTGCCGGAGGAATGGGTGCAGCGCGTATACAAGGCATAACGCTGGGACAATAGACGGTGGACGAGGACCTATTGTCTATCGTCCACCGTCTATCGCCGCGAATGGAGGTCAACCATGGGTGTGAGGATTGCTGTCGTGCAGTTGGACTGTGTCATAGGTGATGTCCAGGCCAACCTGAACAAGATAGAACGCTTCGTTGCCAGCGCGGCACTGGAAGACGCGAACTTCGTGGTCGTACCAGAGTTAGGCACCACTGGCTACTTTGTGGGGGACCGGCTGAACGAGCTGGCTGAGCCGATCCCCGGCCCAACGACCGAACGGCTGGGCGCCATCGCCCGCAAGTACAATACCTACCTTGTGTCTGGGATGATTGAGCGAGCTGAGGACGGACGATTGTACAACGCGTCGGTGATGCTGTCGCCGAAGGGTGAGCTCGCGGGCAGTTATCGCAAGTGCCACCTGTTCGCTGCCGAAAAAGCGTTTTTCGCTGTGGGCAACCGGGCGGCTGTGTTTGATACTGAGTTCGGGCGGGTGGCCCTGACCATTTGCTATGACCTGGTCTTTCCAGAGTACATTCGCAGTCTGGTGCTCCAGGGTGCGCAACTCATTTTGAACAGCACCGATTGGATTACCGATGCCTGGCAGACAAGCAAGGGATGGGGCGGCCAGGTTGTCAGCCACCTGGCCGCCACGCGAGCCCTGGAGAATACGGTCCATGTCGCCATGGCCGATCGCGTCGGTGTGGAGGATGGGTGGGAGAGCCTGGGCCATTCCTGCATCTGCGCCCCGTCGGGAGGCTTCCTGGCGCGGATTGAGAAGGGCGAGGGTATCGCCATTGCCACAGCGGAGTTGGACAGCCCGGAGTGGGAGAAATGGCGCAGTATCGCCACGTACCTGCCCGACCGTCGCGTGGACTTTTACACGCAGTTGCAGCGGGAAGCGGCTTTATCATAAAGCTGTCTCCCTGGAGCTTCCCTTTAGGGATGAAAAGTGTTTGTCTGACGGCTGATTGCTGATATGGCCTCCATCATTGATGTCGCCAGGGTGGCTAACGTCTCTATCGCCACGGTCTCGCGTGTCTTGACGGGCAGCTCTCATCCCGTGAGCGAGGAGACACGAGCGCGTGTCCTGGAGGCGGCGCGACAGCTTAACTACTCTCCCAGTGCCCTGGCCAAGGCGATGGTCACCGGCGATACTTACATCGTCGGTGTGATCATTGGCGATGCCACCGACCCGTATTTCGCGGCTATTGTGCGTGGCGTTGAAGATGTGGCGCGCAGGCACGGCTATCTGGTCATCGTGTGCAATTCCGACCGCGTGCCCGCTATTGAACTCAAGTACCTGCGCACGCTGAACGATTACCGTGTAGATGGCGTGATCTTTGCTGGTGGCGGCCTGTTGGATGAGACCTACCTGCGTGAGATGCGTCAGGCGTTGGAGGTCTTTTATGAGCGTGAGGCAGTGTGTGTCTCGCTGGGCAAGCACTTGTTCCCTTCGCTTTCGGTCACAGTGGATAACCGGCAGGCTGTCCAGGACGCGGTGGAATACCTGATCAGCCTGGGACATACGGAGATTGCGTATATTTCCGGGCCTGATCTGCTCACGACGGCTGAATTGCGCCTGAGTGGGTACAAACAGGCTATGCAACAGCATGGGTTGACCATCCGGGAGGAGTTCATTCTGAGCGGCAAGTATAAATACGAATCTGGATTAAATGCAGCCAAAGCGATCCATGCTCTGCCACGTAAGCCAACTGCGGTCATGGCCTCCAACGATGTCATGGCGATTGGCTGCATTGTCGGGCTGAAGGAGCTAGGGTATGCGATCCCTGAAGACATCAGCGTCATGGGGATAGACGATATCCCTATGGCCCGTATTGTAGACCCGCCACTGACGACGGTCGCCTTACCGATGTACGATCTTGGGGCCGCCGGCATGGAGGCGCTTATCAAGCTACGTAAAGGCGAGATCACCCTGGACGATAGCATAGTCCTGCCCCACCGAGTGATCGTTCGGCAATCAGTGGCGCCACCGAATGGGATTGGATTACTTCGCCCGCACTTTCCTGGTAGTGATCCTCGGTGGTGTCGGCAATATCTTAGGGACGATTGGCGGAGGTACTCTGATCGGCATGAGTGAGGCTGGATTTTCAGCACTGGTGAAGCCGGTTGTAGCCCAGATCATCGTGCTGGCGTTGGCGATCCTCATCATTCGCCTGCGGCCGCAGGGCCTGTTTGGAGGATAGGGGAATGAACGCGCCGGGTGAAGTTGGGCACTCCCAGGGATTGTCTCTACTGATACGCCCCGCGGTCGCCAGCGAACGCCTGCAAGGCCTGCTCGTCTATGGGGTGCCATTGGCCGCGCTGGCGCTCTTTCCCTTGATCGCCAGCGCGTACCAGGTCAGCCTGCTGGCTAAGTTTCTGGTCTACGCGCTCTTGGCGCTCAGCTTTGATCTATTGTGGGGCTATGCGGGTATTCTGAGCTTCGCGCATGCTGTCTTCTTTGGGTTAGGAGCTTATTCACTGGCGTTGATACTGAAGTATTTCGGTGACCTGCCTGGTGCTACCTACGTGGGTATCTTTCTGGCGGTGGCCTTGCCCTCACTGCTGGCATTGTTCATCGGCTGGGCTATGTTCTTCGGACGAGTCGGTGGCGTGTACTTTGCCATTGCCACCTTCGCAGTTGGCGCGATCTTTCAGTCGCTCACCATCGTGTGGATTGAGTTTACTGGTGGACTGAATGGCCTGTATGGTTTCCCCAACCCTCGCCTGGGCCTGCCGGGGATTTGGGAGATTGAACTGACGAACGATCTCTTCTCTTATTATCTGATCGTCGTGGTTCTATTTCTCGCATTGTTTTTGGTTCGGCGGCTGGTCAGTTCACCATTCGGCCAAGCGTTGCGGGCGATCAAGGACAACGAGCAGCGCGTAGAGTTCTTGGGTTACAATGTGCCCAGGATCAAGCTGGTAGTATTCGTGATCGCGTGTGCCCTGGCTGGGCTGGGCGGCGCGCTGTACGTGCCGGTCGGCTTCGTCTCCGCAGACATTATGGGCATTCTGTTCTCCACAGCGATCATCGTCTGGGTCGCAGTAGGCGGGCGTGGGACGCTGTACGGCGCGGTGCTCGGTGCGCTCGTGGTTAACTATTTACAAGCATTTATGAGCGATATTCTGGTCTTCTACTGGTATCTGATCGTTGGTATTTTCTTCATCCTGGTTGTGGCATTTATGCCAGACGGCGTTGTGGGGATGATACAGCGTATCGTCAGATGGGCGGCGCGCCACAGCGTGCTGACGAGATGAATGACGGAGAGCATAGGGGGTTAGACAGGCCTATGGCGATCCTTGAAATCCAAAACGTCACCAAGTTCTTTGGCGGCTTTAAGGCCATTGATAATCTCTCGCTGAGCGTGGATGAGGGCGAGTTGCGCTGTATTATCGGCCCCAACGGCGCGGGTAAGACGACCCTCTTCGGGTTGATCTCCGGTTACCTCCAGCCGGATAGGGGTCGCATTCTCTTTAGGGGCGGTGTGCTTAATGGCCTATCGGTCGCTCAGATCAGTCAGCGCGGGATCGGACGCAAGTTCCAATCTCCAATGGTCTTTGGCGAACTGAGTGTGCTGGAAAATGTACGGGTCGCTATCCAGGGGAAGGCCTCGCTTCGGCACCTTCTGTTCGCCCGGAACGGTCGGGTCAGTGCTAAGGTGGAGGAGACCCTTGGGTTGATTGAACTTACTGAGAAGCGCCACTTGCCCGCACAGTTCCTCTCGCACGGTGAGAAGCAGTGGTTGGAGATCGGCATGGTGCTTGCCACTCAGCCGAGGCTGCTATTGCTTGACGAGCCTACAGCAGGCATGACACCTGCAGAGACGCATAAGACGGCGCAACTTATCCGTCACATCTCACAGCAGATGACGACAGTCGTTATTGAGCACGACCTGAAGTTCATCCGCGAGATCGGCCAGGTTGTGACCGTCCTGCATCATGGCGCGATCCTGGCGCAAGGGCCGATAGATGAGATCGCTGAGGATCAACAGGTGCGCCAGGCGTATCTGGGCACAAGGATGCTGTGATGTTGCGATTGGAGCGTGTTGGGTTCGGCTACGGCCCGATCCGGATCTGCCAAGACATCCATCTAGAAGTGCAACCAGGTGAGGTTGTCTGTCTATTGGGGCGCAACGGAATGGGCAAGACGACGCTTCTGGAGGGGCTGATGGGCCTGAACCAACAGCACAGTGGGCGGATTCTCTTCAAGGGCAAGGACATCTCAAATGCGCCGACGCATGTACGTGCCTGGCGTGGGATCGGCTTGGTGCCCCAGGGGCGACGTATCTTCCCCAACATCTCAGTGCTTGATAACTTGCGACTGGGTACACTGGCGAGGCATTCACGCTGCCAGCCGGTGCCAGAGAGCCTCTTTGATTACTTTCCGATCCTACGAGAACGGATCCATCAAAAAGGGAGCACGCTCAGCGGTGGCGAACAGCAAATGCTGGCGATTGGCCGGGCACTGGCGGGTGAGCCAGAGCTTTTACTCTTGGATGAACCCTCCGAAGGTCTGGCACCCCTGATCGTAGATGCCATTGGTGATCTGATCCTGCGGTTGAAGGCACAAGGGATGGCGGTTCTACTTGCGGAGCAGAACCTGCCGTTTGCACTCGCTGTTGCCAGCCGGGGCTATGTGCTTGAAAAAGGGCGGATTGTGGATGCCGGTGACGTCACTTCACTACAGAATCATAAGGTCATCCACGATTATCTTATGGTATAGACTTCAATGAAAGGGCCAGGCTCTATGAAATTTGGGTTTATCCCCACTGAAGGAGGGCATTACTACCGCGAGTTCTTTGAAGAGGTCCTGCTGGGCGAGGCGTTGGGTTTTGACTCGGTCTGGCTGGAGGAGCATCACGGCGTGAAGGACCATTACTGGCCCTCGCCGCTGATCGGCCTGGCAGGCATCGCTACCCGCACTGAACGTATCCTCATCGGCACGGACATCATGGTGATGCCCTTCTACCACCCCGTGCGCGTCGCCGAGGATACCGCCATGCTGGACATCATCTCACGGGGCCGCTTTATCCTGGGCGCCGCTATCGGCTACAGGCCGGACGAATTTGCCCTGTATCAGGTGCCGCTGGAGAAGCGAGGCGCGCGGTTTGAGGAGGCCATCCGCCTGATCAAGCTGTTGTGGACACAGGAGGAGGTTAACTTTGAGGGTGACTATTATCGGGTCAGGGGGCTGAAGATTGAGCCGCGTCCCTGCACCCAGCCACATCCACCCCTGTGGCTGGGCGGGTGGGGGGATCTGGCCCTCGCGCGCGCCGCCCGCCTGGGGGACGCCTGGCTCCCTGGCCCAACCGCCGCGCTGGACAAGCTCCTTCAGGCCCAGCGCATTTATCATGAGCATCTTAAGGCGCTCGGTATCGATCCCACCACCCGACCCGTGCCCCTGACGCGCGAGGTCGTCATTGCAGAGACGGATGAAAAGGCCCGCGAGATGGCTGAACGCCACCTGCTTATCAATTACCGCGATGAATACGGCGGCGGCGAGTGGAAGCACCCCCTCATTGGCGCCGAAGATACCGCGCCTGTGGACCAGTTGGATGCCATCAGCCGCGACCGCTTCCTGATGGGCAGCCCAGAGACTGTGATCCGTCAATTGCAAAAGTTTAAGGAGGCCTTTGGTGTCGATCACCTGATCTGCCGGCTGTATTTCCCCGGCATCCCCCACGAGTTCATTATGCAGGAATTGAGGTTACTGGCCCAGGAGGTCATACCAGCGTTCCGGTAGACCCATGCGCAGGGATGAAGGCACCATGAAGATCAGCCTGATCACGGATGAGATCAGCGCCGACCCGGAGACTGCCATTGAGTTGGGAGTGGAGTGGGGCGTGCGCGATTTTGAGCTGCGCGGCTTCTACACTGACCGCGTGCCGCGCCTGTCGGCCTATCAAAAACAACGTCTCCGTGACATGCTGGAGATGTATCAGGCTCGCCTTATCGCTATTGCACCAGGGCTGTTCAAGATCGCCTATCCGCCTAAGCGCTCGCCCTGGACGACACTGGGCTGGATGGACCATGCCGGATATGAGAGTTGGGCCGAGGCCCACCGCCTGGTGCGCTATCACCTGGATGAGCTGTTGCCCGCATCGCTGGACTACGCCAGTGAGATGGGCGTGCGCACGGTGGTTATCTTCGGCTTTGATCGGGGGAGCGCGTCTCCCGGTGAGCCCCCTGAGGAGGTGCTAAATACGCTGCGGCTGGCGGCGGAACGGGCAGGCGCGGCAGGTATCCGGCTTGCGATAGAGACGGAAGACGGTTTTTGGGCCGATACCGGTGCGCATACAGCCCAAATCGTGCGGGTGGTCAATCATCCAGCGCTGGGCGTCAACTGGGATCCGGGCAATGCCTTCTTCGCGGGCGATGAGCCTTACCCCATAGGGTATGCTGCTGTGCGCGGTCTGGTGTGCCACGTACATTTTAAGGATGCGCTACGCGATGCGCAGGGCAGGCCGCACTATGTGGTTGAGGGCCAGATTGACTGGGCAGGCCAGATCAAAGCGCTGGCCGCCGATAGCTATGACGGTTACATCTCTATTGAGACCCATATCCGGCCAAAGGTCGCGGCGGCACGGGCTGCCCTGGAACGCTTGCGCAGCCTGATCGCTGCGGCCCAGACAGACTACAATAACTGAACGAGGGGAGGCAGAGACGATGCATGCGAGCGATCTGGAAGGCATTATCCCGGCGGTGATTGTCCCCATGCGCCGGGACTATTCCATTGACTTTGAGGCATTCCGCCGCTATCTGGAATGGGTGGTGGCGCAGGGGCCGGTGGGGCTGGCGGTGAATGTGGACACGGGCGAGGGACCCTACCTGACGCCCGATGAGCGTGTCCAGGTCATTCAGACCGCGCGCGAGGTCGCTGCCGGGCGATGCGCGATCATCGCCGGTTGCGGCGGTCCGGGCACACTGACAGCGGTGGCCAATGCCAGGGCGGCCCGCGAGGCCGGAGCGGACGCGCTGCTCGTGTTCCCTACACCGGCCTTCCTGAACGATCCACTGGATGAGCGCATCGTTTATGATTACCATAAGGCGATCGCTGAGGCCTCAGGGTTGCCACTGATCGTGTTCCAACTTGGGCCGATCTTCGGGGGTGTGAATTATCCGCCCCACGCGCTGGCGAAGGTGCTAGAATTGCCTGAGGTCATCGGGCTGAAAGATGCCTCGTTTGATGCTCAGCGCTTCGTCATGACCCGCGACATTATCCGCCAGGCAAACCATGCGGTGACCCTGCTCACCGGCAACGATAACTTCCTGTTGGAGAGCTTCCTATTGGGCGCGCAGGGTGGCCTGTTGGGCTATGGCGCAGTTGGCGTAGGCTTGCTGGTTGAGATGCTGCGGGCAGTGAAACACAAGGCGTTTGATCAGGCTGTTGCCATGCAGCCGCGCGTGCAGGGCTTCTGCGATTATATTTATGGCTGCCCTATCGGCGATTATCGGGCTCGTTGCAAGGTGGCCCTGGTGCATATGGGCCTGCTCGCGCCGGAGCAAACCTATGTCCGCCCGCCATTCCTCTCACTGTGGGAGATGGAGAGGGAAGCCGCGAGGCAGGCGGTGGAGAAGGCCGGGTTATTGGGGGTCGGTGGACAGGCTTGATCGCCCCTAGGGTCGCATCCGCCTCTGCTCCTCCGCCAGCACCTGACGCCAGCCTTCTTCGGCGGGGCGGAAAGAGGCCCCCAGTTCACGCTGCGCCTTGGCTGAAGTGCCCCACATGGTCGCGGTGGCGGAGGCCACCGCCTCCCGCGAGAGCAGCGGGTCGCGCCCCAACAGGGCGAACAGGCCCTCAGCAGGCGGGACCGCCAAGCGCACCAGGCCCAGAGGCAAATACACCCTGGGCGCAGGGATGCCGGTCAGCCGTTCCCAAAGCGTAAACAGCTCACGGTTTCGCAGTGGCTCGCCCGCCAGGATGTAGCTCTCGCCCACCCGCCCCCGTTCCATGGCCAGGATGATGGCCTCAGCGGTGTCGTCCACGTGGGTGTGGGTGTAGCCAGCGTCCGGGCCGAAGAACACAGGCAGCAAGCGCCGCAGGTACAGCCGCGACATCACCCCGAACAGGCTGTGATCGCCCACGCCGTAAACGGCGGCGGGCATGACGATGATCACCGGCGCGCCCGCGCGCGCCAGGTGTCCGGCGACCTGGTGCGCAGCGAGCTTGCTGCGCTCATATTCGCTGAGCGGCTCTGCCTGACGCTGGAAGGTTTCGTCCACCACCTGGCCGCAGGTATCGCCGAGGACAGCCAGGGTGCTGACGTGAACGATCCGCTTCACGCCCAGCTCGGCGGCCAGCCCCAGGGTGTTCTCCGTGCCGCTGAGGTTGGTGCGCCACATGCGCTCCTTATCGCGGATGCCGATCCGATACCAGCCAGCCAGGTGGATAACAGCATCGGCGCCTTGCATAGGGGCACGCATAGACTCGCGCTCGGTGATGTCACCCACTGCCAGGGTGACATCCGGCCCCCGTAGCGTCTCCGCCCTGGCCGGATCGCGTACCAGGCAGGTGACGTGGTAACCACGCGCGAGCAATCGGGGAACAACGCGGCTGCCGATAAAGCCATTGCCGCCGGTGACGAAGACGTTCATACGCGAAGTGATTATCCTGCATTCGGCCCGAAGGCGCAAGACGGGTGCACTTCACCTAGGGGCAGTCATGCGATGGGCCGCGCGCCGCCCAGGAGCAGGGTGCCGCCCTCACATTCCGTCCCCCCTCCTCCGTCTTTACGGGTTGCCGCAAACATCGCCTGCCGTTATAATGCCCCAGGAAGCCCATGATCACGAAACGTCTGCTTGGAGCCGCCCTGATCCCCTTGGGGGTCGCGCTGGCCCTGGTGGCCCTGGGGATAGACCTCCTGGGCGCGGGCCGTTGGAGTGGATTCGGGCCGGTGCAGGTCATCGGGCTGGTGGGCGGCCTGATGCTGGTGGTCGCGGGTGGCATCCTGGTGCGCACGAATGGCAGGCCGGCTTGATGGACCGTAGGGTGATGGCGGTGGTGCGCGGCGCCGCTGTCGCGCTCACCGCGCTGGCGCTTCTGGCTTTCCTGGGCTATTTCGTCGTGTATAGCTATTATGCCTGTGCCCTGTTCCGCTTTCCCTACGATTACGATCAGGGCGAGGGCTTTGAGCTGTACGACAGCGTGCTCTTCAGCCAGGGCGAGTGGCCCTACCGCGACAACGCCGTCTATCCCTTCTACGCCTCCAATTACCCGCCCCTGTTCCACCTGATGGTTGTCCCGCTCGTGTGGGCCTTTGGGCCCCAGTTGTGGACGGGGCGGGCGGTCTCATTCGCGGCCACGCTGGTTACAGCCGCCCTGATCGCTTACGCGGTCCGGCGCGAAACGCGCCTGTGGGCCATCCCCGTGCTTTCCGGCCTGGCCTTCCTGGCGTCCAATTACGTGTATCAGATCGGGCCACTGTTCCGCTCGCACATGACTATGGTGATGTTTGAGACGGCGGCGGTCGTCGTCTTGAACGGCGTAGACGATCCGCGCTATGGGCGGCGCAATCTGATCGCGGGGCTGGCGCTGCTTCTGATGGCAGGCTACACCAAACAATTAGCCATCGTGACGGCCATGGCCGCTTTCCTGTTCCTGTTCCTGCGGGGGCCACGTCGGGCGCTGATCGCCGGGGTCGCTTTCGCTGCCGTCACCGGCCTGATCTTCTGGGCCATTGACCGGGCCACCGCGGGCCAGTGGACGGTCAATGTGATCCAGGCCAACGTTAACGCTTACGATGCACACCAGGCCGCCGAACTGTATTTCCAGTGGTTCCGGCTGCACGCTGTCCTGATCCTCCTGGCTGCTGGCTACGTTATTTATGAACTGTTCTGGTCGCGGCTGTCCGCGTATAGCCTGTGGTTTGTGCTGGCCGCAGCGGGCGGGGTGCTCTCCGGCAAGTGGGGGGCAAGCGCAGCCTACTTCACCACCTCGGTGGCCGCGATGTGCCTGGCCTCAGGGCTGGCGCTGGGGAAGCTGGTGACTCAAGTCGCGCCCGGTGGGCGTCCAGCCGGGCCTCGGCCTGCGCCGGCGCGGGCTTTGGTCCACGAAGGTGGACAGCCGGCCAATGGCCCTCCAGGCGCGATGTCAATCGCCAGCTATGCGGCCCTGGCGCTCACCCTGCTTGTGCCTCTGCTGTATCTGCACCAGGCGACGCGCCTGTTTCATATGCCCACGCGACCGCAGCCATTTACCACGCTGGCCAGGTTGCTCGGCCAGCCAACGGATGTCGCCTATCTGGATGCGCTGGGCTTCCCGGCGCTGGGGCGACCGCCCACCGAGGAGGATATTGCTGCCGGGCGGCGGATCGCCGCGTATGTCGCCGCCGCGCCCGGCCCGGCGTTCAGTGAGGAAGCAGGGTTCCCGCTCAGTGTGGGCAAGCCGGTGGTGACCAACCCGACACAGTTGCTCAACCTGGATAAAAACGGGCTGCTGGACAAAACGCAGCTTCTGGAGGCGATTAACGCCCAAAGGTTCGGCGTGGTCGTGCTGCGTGCCCACTTTTACCCCCAGGATGTTCTGGATGCCATCGGGCAGGCCTACGAGAAGGTGGACGCGATTCGCATGAATGGCTTCACCTACTGGATTCTGAAGCCGCGCAGCCGTTTATAGGTGAAGAGGACGTATGAAGACGTTGGATTATCGCGTTCAACTGCCTGTTTTCGAGGGGCCACTGGACCTGCTGCTGTATCTTATTGAGCGCCAGGAGTTGGATATTACCCAGGTCTCACTGGCGCGCGTGACCGATCAGTATCTGGAGTACCTGCAACGCATGGAGGAGCGCCGGGCCGGGGAACTGGCCGAGTTCCTGGTGATCGCGGCCAAGCTGCTGCTGATCAAATCGCGGGCGCTGCTGCCCCAGCCACCTCCGCCGCCAGAGCCGGGCGAAGAAGACGTGGGGGAGGAGTTGGTGCAGCAACTGGCGGTGTATAAGCGTTTCAAGGAGGTGGCGGCAACATTACGGCAGCGAGAGGAGGAGGGCTGGCGCAGCTTCGTGCGGTTGGCCCCGCCGCCGAAGATTGAGCCGCCCCTGGAATTGAACCTCACCCTGGACGAGCTGGTGGCGCTGGTGCGCCAGGCACTTTCGCTCGCGCCTGAGGCGCCGCCGGTGGGCCAGGTGGGGCCGCCGCCCCAACGCATCAGCCTGGAAGAGCGTATCGCGGCGGTGGAGACGGCGGTGGGGCAGGCGGGGCGAGTCACGTTCCGCGCCTTGCTGTCTCAAGCCGCTTCGCGCCCGGAGATCATCGCCACGCTCCTGGCCGTCCTGGAGTTGCTTAAGCGTCAGCGCATTCGCGTGGAGCAGGAGGGCCTGTTCGGGGAGATCTGGATCAGTAACGCAAGCCGCACCGTTTACGGTGCGGTACAGTAGCTCGGTGGAGTGGTCCGATGGGGGAGAGGCTTCGGCGCTGCGCGCCTGAGGATGACAGCCCGCGATGAACGGCTCTCGCTCCCTGCCCGTGCTGGGGATCATTCTGGCCGCTTATCTCATCATCGGGGCCTTGTTTGCCTTGCTGACACCGCCCTGGCAGGTGCCCGATGAGCCGGCCCACTACAACGTCATCCGCATCCTGGCCGAGGAGCGCCGCTTGCCGGTGCTGGAGATGGGCGATTTCCCCGCCGGGTATCTGGAGACGCTCAAAGCGCAGCGCTTCCCGCCGGAGATGCCCATTGACCCTATCCGCTATGAATCGCACCAGCCGCCGCTTTACTACCTTCTGGCTGTGCCCCTCTTTGTCCTGACGGGGGGTGCGCTCGTGCCGCTGCGTCTGTTCTCCCTGGTTCTGGGCGCGGGGGTCATCCTGCTGGCGTATGCAGCGGTCCGGGGCTTGTTCCCACACCGGCCCCTGCTGGCGTGGGGGACGGCAGCCTTTGTGGCCTTTTTGCCCCAGCACGTGGCCATGATGGCCGGGGTCAACAACGACAGCCTGGCCGAGCTGATCCTGGCCGCCGTCGTCTGGCAGCTTATCCTCTTCGTGCAGGCGGAGAGCGGTCACCAGATGGAGAGGCGTGCGATCCTCCTGGGTGGGCTGATCGGGCTGGGTCTGGTGACGAAGACGACGGATTACCTGGCGCTGCCGCTGGCGGCGCTGGCCTTGGGGCTGCGCTGGCGTCGGGGGGGCGCAGGCTGCGGGCGGCTGGCCCTGTTGATCTTCGGCCCGGCCTTGCTGATCGGCCTGCCCTGGTGGGTGCGGAATGCCGTGACCTATGGCGGGCTGGACCTGTTGGGGCTGGGTCGGCACAACTGGGTGGTGGTCGGCCAGCCGCGCACGTCCGAATGGCTGGCCGCGTATGGGGCGGCGGAGGTCGCCCGGCGCTTCGCCCAGACGACCTTCCAGAGCTTTTGGGGGCAGTTCGGCTGGATGGGGGTTGTGCTGGATCAGCGGATTTACGCCGGATTGGGGCTTTTGTCCGGGCTGATTGCCCTGGGGTGGGGGCTCCGCCTGGCCGATAGGCGCGTCACGTTCACTCCAGGCCAGCGAGACGGGCTGATCCTGCTGGCCGGGCTGGTGCTGTTCACGCTCGCCTCATACCTTTGGTACAACCTGACGTTTGTGCAGCACCAGGGCCGCTACCTGTTTCCGGCGCTGATCCCCATTGGGCTGGGGGTGACGGTGGGGCTGCGCCGCGTGTTCCAGCCAGATGGGGCGCGGCTGGCGGCTGTGCTCTTGCTGGCGTTGCTGGCCGGGCTGGTGGTGTCGGGCCTGTTCGCGGCGGACCTCGCCGGGGGGCCGATCGCCTTTGTGGGGCTGCTGGCGGCGGGCCTGGGGGCAGCAGGCTGGGGGCGACACAGCCTGACCGGGCCGGGGCTGGCGGCCTTCTATGCTGCCCTGGCGCTGTTTGATGGGGTGGCGCTGTTTGGGTTTATTCTGCCGGCGCTCAGATAAATAAGGGGAATAGTCCCCCTCCCCACCCAGTACCGGGCTTTCAGCCCGGTACTGGGTGGGGGTGGATTCACCCTCTCATTTGGCGTAGTCCACTGCCCGCGTCTCCCGCAGCACGGTCACCTTGATCTGGCCGGGGTACTCCATGCCCTCCTCAATCTTTTTGGCCACGTTCTTGGCGAGCTGGATCGCGGCCAGGTCATCCACCTGCTCCGGGATGACTACAATGCGCACCTCGCGCCCGGCCTGAAGCGCATAAGCCTGGGCGACGCCGGGGAAGGTGTGGGCGATCTCCTCCAGGGCTTTGACCCGCTTCAGGTAGGTTTCAATGGATTCACGGCGGGCGCCGGGGCGCGCCCCGGAGATCGCGTCTGCCGCCTCCACGATGATCGCCTCCAGCGACTCTTGCTCAACCTCGTGGTGGTGCGAGGCGATGCAATTGATCACCTTCGGGTTCACACCGTAGCGGCGGCAAATCTCCGCGCCGATCATGGCGTGAGTGCCCTCCACCTCGTGGTCCACCGCCTTGCCGATGTCGTGCAGCAGCGCCCCGGCCTTGGCGACCTGGACGTCGGCGCCCAGCTCTGCGGCGATGATCCCGGCGATGTGCGCCACCTCAATGGCGTGTTGGAGCTGGTTTTGACCGTAGCTGGTACGGAATTTGAGCCGCCCCAAGAGCTTGATGATCTCCGGGTGGAGGCCGGTGACGCCGGTCTCGTACACGGCGCGCTCGCCCTCCTCGCGGATGATCTGCTCCACCTCCTGGCGGGCATCCTCCACCGATTTCTCAATCCGCGCCGGGTGGATGCGCCCATCCATGACCAGCCGCGTCATGGCACGGCGGGCGATCTCGCGGCGCACCGGGTCAAAGCTGGACAGCGTCACTGCCTCCGGCGTATCATCCACGATGATGTCCACACCGGCCACCTGCTCAAAGGCGCGGATATTGCGCCCGTTGCGGCCAATGATGCGCCCCTTCATCTCGTCATTGGGCAGGGGGACAACGGACACGGCCACCTCGGCCACCTGATCGCTGGCCACGCGCTGGATGGCCATGGTGATGATCTTGCGGGCGATAGCATCGGCCTGGGCCTTGGTCTCTTCTTCCACCTGGCGGATGACGTTGGCCATGTCCTGGCGCGCCTCTTTTTCCACCGCCTCTATCAGGATTTGCTTGGCCTCCTCGCGGCTGAGCTGGGCGATGCGCTCCAGTTCGGCAATGCGGGCGGCTTCCAGCCTCTCCAGTTCATTTGCCTTGCGGTCCAGGGCGCTCTGGCGCTTGTTCAGCGCCTGCTCCCGCTGTTCCAGCCGCTCCAGGCGCTGATCCAGGTCGTTGCGCCGCCGGATCAGCCGTTCCTCTTCCTGTTGTAGCTCGGCGCGCATGCGCCGGATCTCTTTTTCAGCCTGCTCACGTTCGCGTTGCACGTCCTCCTTCGCTTTGAGCAGGGCCTCTTTAGCCTGCGCGCGGGCTTCCTCGCGCAGGCGCTCGGCCTCTTTCTGGGCCGCCTGCTGCACCGCCTCCACGTGCGGGCGTTGCAGGAAATAGCCAATCGCTGCGCCGACGATCAACGCCAGCACAGCCACAATGATCAACTGGTATCCCTGTGGCATAATTCAATCTCCTTGATGCCTCGGAGACCATCCGTTATCTGTCGTCTGTTGTTCGTCGTCCTCTGTGTCGTCCCGGACCTCTTCCCAGGTGCGTTGGACAACCTCCGAGATCGTCTCGTAGTCAAAGCCGCGGCGGGCGAGAAACTGGCCCAACCGCCGCTGAAAGTCTAATTGAGACAGGCCGCGCAGTCGTCTGGCCTGGCTGCGGGCCGCCTCCAGCGCCAGCGCCAGGTCGTCGTACCCGGCCAGCGCGGCCTCAATGGTTTCGGGCGCCAGGCCCTTGTGGCGCAGTTCGTAGCGCAAAGCGCGTGCGCTGCGCGGGCGGAACTGCTCCCGGTTCTCCACCCAGAAGCGGGCGAAGGCTGCATCATCCACCAGGCCCACGCGGGCCAGCCGCTCCATGACCTGCTGGATGTGTTCTGCCGAGACGCCCTTGCTCTCCAGGTAGCGCTGCACCTCGCTGGCGCTGCGTGGGCGGAAGCTCAAGAAGCGCAGGGCGCGTTCGTGCGCCGTCTCCAGCGCATCGCGCTTCCGCAGGTCGGCGATCTCCTCCTCTGAGAGGGTCTGCCCGACATGTAACCGGGCGGCCTCAATCGCCGCCAGGCCGAAAGCGAACCGCCCATCCAGGAAGACATTGACGCGGTGGCGATTGCGCTTCTGCACCACTAACGCTGTGATCTTCTTCATCTGATCAAATGATCAAAAAGCGCCGCAGGCAACATCCATGCCACGGCGCTGGACAAAACTTAACCGAATGAACCGGATATGTCAGGATGGTAAAAGCCTCAAACGCGAGGCCCTAATCCCCCCTCGGCCATCCTGGCATCCATGTCAGGTTTCTCCGGTTGGTCAGGGAGCTCCTACCGCCGATAGGTGAGTCGGTTGGTTTCAATCCCCACCCGGCCCTCAGGCCAGAGGCCATGAATACGCTGGCCTGGGGTGCCGGGGTTCAGCCTGACCGGGCAATTTATCTGGCCCGACCTCAGCGTATTTTCTGAAAGACTCCCTCAACAACGCGTTGCTTATGCCGTGGCAATGCCTATCTGGGCCGGGGCAGAGGCCCCGACGGTCATAGGAACAACCTCAATAAGTTCTCTACAGCTCGCCTTCCTGGTCGCTTTCCGCGAAACCGGCTGGCTTGCTTATCGCCAGGGGAAGGGGCGCCGCTGCTGCCTGAGCGCGAATCTGGGCCTCAATTTCATCGCGGAGGTCGGGGTGGTCCTTGAGAAACTGCCTGGCGTTCTCACGCCCCTGCCCAATCCGCTGCTCCCCATACAGGTAAAACG
>FWWM01007319.1_pt1 | contig 22285 bp, 29 predicted proteins | sample 2228351 | NCBI WGS metagenome assembly FWWM01 (sample SAMEA103939774, study PRJEB20133) | metagenome
ACCTCATCCTGCTCGTTCACAACCTCATACGTAGCCGGGTGCTTCTCAGGATGGCCGGGGTGGAGCTATGAGGTAGCACACGAAGGCATTTGAAGTATTCCTGGCCGCTCTTTCCCTGGCACGCTTTCTGGGCCTCGGTGTCCACCACCTCCACGAAGGGGAGCTTGAGCTTGAGGAGCTGGCTGATCCGGGTGTCCACGCTGGACACCCGGTAGCGGGAGTAGGTGGGGTCGCCGGGCCCCAGGGCCAGGGAAGCGCTCAGGAGGACAAGGGAGATGACCGAAAGCGCCCGTCTCATGGTGGCCTCCTACTGGCCCATTTTGCCCACAACCCTTACCGCAGGGAAGTCAGCGGAACGCCCCCTGAGCCCGGAAAGCAGCCTCGAGGCGCCTGCGCATCTCCTTGGGGTCTTCCCCCACGAGCCAGGCCACCTCCTCCAGGGAAAGCCCTTCCTGGGTAAGAAGGGCCACCCTGGGGAACTCCTCCTTGAACCATGTTTCCAGCGCCCTCCCCTCGGCCACCTCCTCGGGGGAGGGGAGCCTCGAGGCCAGGGTGTCCCCCAGGGTGATCTCCTCCGTTCCCTCCACAGGCTCCTCCAGGCTGACCTCCCCCTTCCTCACGCGGATGGGGCGCTGGACCGCCCACCGCACCTTGTGGTACGCCCAGGTGCTGAACCTGTAGCCCAGGGTCGGGTTGAAGGTGTCCACGGCCTCCAGGAGGCCTTCCACCCCGTGGTGCACCAGGTCTTCCTGGGTAAGGCCCGCCGCGCGCCCCAGCCCCTCGTAGCGGATGGCGAAGCGGAAGACCAACCTGAGGTTGTGCAGGACCAGCTTCTCTCGGGCCTCCTTCCCCTGAAGGAGCCCGTCCAAGAGGAGCCTTTCCTCCCGGTCCTTCGGTCGCTCCCCCCGGAGCAGGGCCTCCGCCCTGGGGTCCTCCTTGAGCTTCCGGTAGCGATACGCCAACCAGACCAGCCGCTCTTCCTCCTCGCGCTCCAAAACGGGTGGGCTTTCCTTCATAATCACACCGCCACCTCCCTCTCCACGAGCTCGGCCACCACCAGCAGGACCTCGGCCAGCCGCCTCGCCCCCTCGGGGGTCATCCGCACGCTGGGGTTCCAGAGGAGGATCCTCCCGTTCCTCACCACCACCCTGGTCTCCGGGTAGCCGGCGTACTCATACCCGTCGCCCTCGGGCGACGGGATCACCCTGCCTTCCGCTCTGGCCGGGGAGGCCGCGGGCTCCCAGGCCTCGGGCTCAGGGAAGCTTTCTGTCGGCCCGCTCGCCGCCCTCCTCCGGGGAAGCCCCACCTCTTCGGCCAGAGGGTCCTCCCGCACAGGTTCAGCCTCCTCCGAGGGCCGCACCCGGTCCCGGAGCTCCTGGACGGTCCACCCCTTCCGCAGGGCCTCCTCCAGGAGGGCCCGCCTCTCCTCGGGGGGGAGCCCCACCACCTCCCGATGGTGCGAGAGGGAAAGCCCCTCCACCCGCTCCTCAAGGGGGATGGCCTTGCACACCGCCGCCCAGTTGCGGACCGTTTTCAGGTCCACCCCGAGCTCGTCCAGAACCTTCAGGACCTCGGCGGTCACCTCCCCGTCCCGGAGGGCCCACCAGTCTCCCACCTGCCACTGCCAGCCCCGCCCCCTGACGGCGATCTCCCGCCCGAGCCGGATCCACTCCGCTTCCGATATGGCTCTTTCAACCCGGAGGCCTTTGCTCAGGATGTCCACCATCGCCCTACCTCCCGCTTACTTGTGAGTAAGCCATTCAAAAGATGAGAATGATGAGATAAAGGGGGCTTTTTCTCGGAGGCTATCATGGGGGCGTGGAGCGCGACCCCCTTGACCTATTGCGCGAGAAGGGGATATCCCTCTGGGGGCTCTCCCTTTACATGGGCCTGCCCGAGAGCAGGCTGAGGAGGGTGTTGAAGGACAAAAAGCACTTTGAAGACTTCCAGGCCTGTTATCCCGTATGGGCCGTGTGGCTCTCCCGCTACCTGGGGCGCAAGGTTCTTTACCCTAGGCTCGGGGAGCAAAGCCTCCGGCCCCTCAGGGACGAGGAAGGAGCTCTGCGCGAGGGCGTGGCACTTCCCGTGGGCTCTCCTGGGGTAGCGGTCTACCGCCCCTCTTTTGGGGACAAGGCCTACCTCATCCTCCCCCCCGAAAAGCCTTACCCCAAGGGGGCGGTCTACCTGGACGTCCCCTATCTGCTCGTGGAGGGGAGGAAGGTCGTGCCTGAGCCCGGGCCTCCCCCGAAGGACAAGCGGGCGGTTCCCTTTGCCCGCTTGGTGGAGGTCGTCCCCGCCCAGGACCTCCTCGTGGTCTCTCCCGAGGACCTCTAGACCGCCCGGACGGGGACCCGGTCCTGCACCAGGTGGGCCCACTGGGACACCAGGTAGCCCAGAAGGAGGGGCCACGCCTCCTTGGCCTGGGGGGCGAGCTCCTTCGCTGCCTCCAGCGGCTGGACTCCGAAGAGGGCCAGGACCGGAGTTGCCAGGAGGCCGAGGTAGGCCAGGCGCGACAGGGGTCCGTAGACCCAGGAGTGGCTGGCCCCCCGGTGGGGGTGGAGGAGCCGATAGGGGGCCCAAAGGACGCTTAGAGGCCCCCACCTGCGGCTTGGGCGGCTTTCGGGGAGGTCGATGTCCGGGGAGAGGAAGAGGGTTCCGAGAAACCCTCCGGCCAGGTACCCCACCGCCGCCTCGAGGGGAGCGGTGGAGGCCAGGGCCACCATGGGGGCGGTGGCCCCGAGGAACAGAGCGGTCAGCCGTTCGTGGCTCCGGCCATCCATACCCCTAGGATAGGCAGTATTCTAGGGGTGGGGGTGAGCCATGCAGTGTGCCGCGGATCTCCTCTGGTTTGTCGGGGTCCTGAACCTGGCCTTCGCCCTTGGCGGCGCGGTCGGTCTTCTGCTGAGGAAGCTCTTCAAGGAGGGGCCTAAGGAGGTCAGGCTTGCCCTAGAGGCCGCCTGAACGTTCACCGCAAAGGGGACCCTGGCGGGGAGGTTTCCCTCCCCGCACTTCTTTTAGCGCACCGCCACCTCCTTCCGCCTCCGGTCCGGCCCCCGCACCTCCACGCTCCGGTTCACCCGGGAGAGGAGGGCCTCGGCGTTCTCCCCAAGCCGCCTCGCCGCCTCCTCGGGGGGGTAGTTGGAGGTGAGGAGAAGGTCCAGGCTTTTCCGGTGGGCCGCCTCCACCAGGCCGAAGAGGACCTCGGCGGCGAAGGGGGTGAGCCGGGCCTTGCCCAGGTCGTCCAGGACCAGGACGTCCACCTGGTCCAGAAGCCTCGGGGCCTCGAGGTCCTGGGCCTCGAGGCGGGCCCGCTCGTAGAACTCCCACTCGGAGAGGAAGAGGGCCCGCTTCCCCTCCTGGGCCTTGCCCCAGGCCGCCCGCACCGCCAGGTGGGTCTTGCCCGTTCCCGGGGGGCCGAAGAGGTAGAGCACGCCCCCTTCCCTCTGCCATCCCACCACGGCCTCCAGGACCTCCCGCCTCCCCTCCCAGGGCCTCTCCAGGTAGCCCCGGTAGGTGGGGGGGAGGCTTTCCCGGTACACCCGGCTCCAATGCCACCGCCGCCACACCCTCCCCACCTCCGCCATGTACCGCTCCGGCTCCCGGTAGGCGCACTCGCAATCGTGCTCGATGCGGTGCGGGGCCCGGAAATCGTACCCCCGGAGGGCGGGCGCCCCGCACAGTGGGCAAGGAGGAAGCCCCGGGTCGTGCTCCACTCCCCGCGCCTTCAGGGACTTCAGGATTTCCTCCAGCTTGCTCCGGTCCACTCCGTCACCTCCTCTCGCTAAAAAGCTCGTCTAGAAGCCTCCTTGACACACTTGTGCCACCGGTTGTGCCACCAGTTGTGCCACCACTTGTGCCTGCAAAGTTTCTAGAAGAGCAGGACCTCTCCCCGTTCCTCGTCCGGTGAGGGTCTGGCTTTGGCGAGGAGCTTCTTGGCGTAGGGGAAGGGCTCTCGGGCGTGCTTGGCCGCCTCCCGTAGGGCCTCCTCCACCGCCTCCGCCCCGAGGGTCTTGGCCCAGGCCCTGACCTCGGGGAGCCAGAGGATGAGGGCGCTGGCCCGCCGCCCCTCGGGGTAGGCCAGGGCCGCCTCCGCCGCCCGGAGGAGCACCCCGGGGTGGGAGGCGGCCAGGGGCTGGGCCTCCTTGGGAAGGCGCTTCCCCACCTGGAGGAGGAGCCCCCGCACGTGGGGGTTGGCCTCCGCCAGGGCCTGGACGGGGCTCGGTTCCTTCCTCTTGCCCTTCTTGGCCTTGGGAGCCTCGAGGACGGAAGCCTCGGCGGGGGCCTGGCGCCCGGCGGCCCTGGCCTTCTCCAGGCTGAGCCGGGCCACCCCGTCCTCCACCACCAGGGCCCCCTCCCTCTCCAGGGCGGGGACGACCTTCTCCAGCAAGTACCGCACCGTCCTCGGTCCTTCGGCGAGCTCGAGGGCCAACGCCTTCAGGTCCTTGGGTCCCTCGTGGTAGAGCACGAGGAGAACCCGTTCCTTCAGCCCCATCCACGGAAAAAGCTCTCTCGGCGTCATCCCTTTTCCTCCTCCGCTATCTCGGTACAACCCCGGGGCGAAGCCCCCCCGCTACGGGGTCTTGTGCTTACTCCGCGGCGCGGGGGGCTCATCCCAGGGGCTCCACGGCGAAGACCACCACCTTTCTCCTCTCCCCGAAGACCCGGTACCACACCAGGGCCCCTTCCACCCGGGCCATTTCCCGCAAGACCCCCTGCATTCCCGGTAGGGGGCTGTAAGGGAAGCTCTTCCCCGATATGCCCACGCACACGGGGTCTCCGAGGCTCCTGAGCTTGGCTTTGGCCGCCTCTATCGTCCGGTCCATCCCGCCGCCTCCTCACTCAGACCGCCTTGGGTGGCGCCCGTCCTTCCACCTCCTTCTCCCACAGGGCCTCCCGGCGGAAGGCCAGGGCCTCGAGCCAGGCGGCCCTCTGCAGGGCGTGCTCGTCTCGCCTTCGCTCCCACCCTTTGACCGCCTCCTTCTCGTAGGCTTCCAGGGCCTCTTCCCACCCGGCCTCCGGTCCCAGGACCTTCTCCAGGCGCTTCAGGGCCCGCCGCACCGTTTCCCGGTGAAGGCCCGTGGCCTCGGCGATCTCCTTGACCTTCCTTTTCCCTTTCCTCTTCTCCCCGTAGACGGCCCCCGCCGCCGGCCCTAAGGCCCCCCAGCTCCAGGCGGGGCTCGGGAGGAGCGCCGCTTCCTCTCCCCCGGGCCACGCCTCCAGGTGCACGGTCCACACCGTTCCCTGGTCGGGCTCACCCGTCCAGGTGCCCTCTAGGACTCCTGACTCCCGGAGGCGCTTCAGGTGCCTGCGGGTGGTGTCCAGGGAGAGGCCGGCGGCCTCCGCGAGCTGGCGGAAGGAGGCCTGCACCCGGGGCTTTCCGTCCTCCTCGTACCCGTGGAGCTGGTAGAGCCGCCAGAACCCCCCGAGGAGGAGGTAGAGGGAGAGCCCCCGCCTTCCCCGGAAGATGGGGCGCTTCAGGTCTGGGGGAGGGAGGTGGGGCTTCCCCCTGGAAGTGGGCTTCTTGGCCTTGGCCCTGGCCCAGCTCAGGATCCGTTCCACCTCCTCCGGGTCGTCCCCCTCCGGGAGGCCCGCCTCGAGGGCCGCCTTTCTCAGGACTTCCTCCACGGTCCTTGGGGAGAGGCCCAGGGCGAAGCCCTTGAGGCTCGCCTGGAGGAGGACGTGGTGCCTCGTCCCCTTCGGGGCCCTCCGCACTTCTTCGGCCATGGCCTCGAGGCGCTTCCGCCTCACTCCGAGCCTCCCCGGGTCCACCCGCCGCACCCGGGGCAGGGCCGCCAGAGGGATGGGCTCCAGGCTCTTGGGGTGGAGGAGGGGGTTCCTCCCCCCGAAGTAGGGGAGGAGGGTCCGCTGGCCCCTTCCCGGGTCCGGGCTGGAGGGGAAGGCCTCCACAGGCCCTAGGCCCCGCTCCTCCAGGAGCCTCTTCAGCCCCATGGCGAGGCGGAAGGCCCGCCCCTGGCTCACGGGGCGGGAGAGCCAAAGCCAGAGCCGCCACCCCCGGGTGAGCCCCCGGCTCGGGTAGGCGTAGAGGCCCTTCTCCCACCACTCCTCCAGGACCGGGGCCAGCTCCTCCCACTCCGCCCTGTCCAGGTCCAGGGCGATCCACCGCACCCACCCCGCCTCTCCGCCCGCCGTCCCCGGGATCCCTCCCACGGCCTCCTCTCCCGAGAGGTGCTTGGCGTACCGGAGGAGGCCTGGGCGCCCCGGGCGCGACCGCACCCGCTTGCCTGTTGTATGGACTTCAGCTACCAGGAAGCCCGCCGCTTGAAGCGGTAGGGCGTTGTGGAGATAGGCGGCTTCCTGGAGCACGCCGCCATCATAGGCTTGAATGGTGAAGTAGTCAAGGGGGGGCTTTCGCCTCCCCCTTTCTGAAACCTTTGTTCCCCACGTGGGGAACGCCTACTTGCCCTGGGCGACTTCTTCCGCGGCCCTGGCGGCGTCCCTTGTGAACTCCGAGGCGATGGCGTTGGCGTGGAGCAAGCCCTCCCCTGTGTCGGGCGGAGGGAGCTCCATGTAGCTCAGGCAGTACCTGGGCCCCTCCTTCCAGGAGAAGTTCTCCACGAGGTCGAACGCCACGGTCCTCGTCTGGCCCTTGTAGGGCATTCGCACCCACACCTCCACGTCCACGTTCCGGATGTAGAGGGGCAGGGGGAGGGAGGAGCGTTCTTTCTTCGTCCTCTCGTAGAAGAAGGCGTAGCGGCGGTCCTTGATCTCGGCGACGAAGGCCTTGGCGGGCTCGGCGATCCCCCGCCACTTGGGGAGTAGCTTCTCCCGCACCTTGTCCTTGTTCTCCGCGATGCGCTTGAAGCTCAGGGAGTTGGTGTCCAGGGTGAAGCTGTAGCACGCCCTGGCCTCCTGCGAGGCCACGAGGAGGTCCAGGTCCACCTCGAGGAAGGGCCTGAGGAGTTCTGCCACCGCCTGTTTCGCCTCCTCTTCCGGCATTGGGATGTTGACCGGGGGAGGGGTCGGAGCCTTCGGGGGAGGGGTCGGAGCCTCGGGGCCTTCCGTGGTCGTGGTGGGGGCGCACGCCCCGAGAAGGGCGAGCCCCACGAGGGCGAGGAACAGCCGCTTCACACGCTCACCTCCTCATGGAGTATAGCCTCTTTCACCAACCGCTCGTACTTCCACGGGGAGAGCGGGGCCAGGGCGAACATGCGGTAGGTTTGGAGGCCGATTTCCGGGAGAAGCCGCTCCACCCAGTCCGGGTGGACCGGAGCTTCCACCTTTCGGGAGAGCCAGAGAGCCGCCTTCCGGTCGTCCCGCTCCCGGGCGAAGTAGTAGCCCTCCTCGTACCCTACCCCGTGGTAGAGCCTCCCCAGGCGGTGGGTGGCGTACCGCGTCTTGCCGTAGCTCCTCCTCTCTCCCTGGAAGGCTTTCCCCTCCAGGTGGACGCTCAGGGACTTCCCCGTCGCCCACCCCGCCAGGACCGCCCTCACCGCCTCTCTCGGGCCCACCACGGAGAGGAAGACGAGGAAGGCCGTCTTCCCGTCCCAGCTGGGCTTCCACGCCGCCGCCTCGAGGAGGACCTTGGCCCCTCCGTGGGCGATCCAGGCTTCTCTTCCGATTCCGAGTTCCAGCACGGTTCACCTCCTTTGGGGGGAGAGGGGGCCACCCCCTCCCCCTTCCTCCAGGGGCCCTTAGGCCCACCCTATTCCACTTCCAGAAGCTCCCCGGTGCGGAGGTTCAGGGCGCGGATGCCCATCCGGAACACCTCCGACACCACCCGCTTGCCCTCCTCCTCGTCCTCCACCTCTACTTCGTCCTTGCGGAGGACCCCCACGATGAGGTGGGGGTCGCCCCCGATCTCCACCTCCTCCAGGTCCATGAGCCCTCCCGCCACGAGGAGGGCGAGGTGGGCGGGCTTCATGGGCACCAGGGGCCGGAAGCCCCCTAAGCTCCCTCCGCCCTCTACCCGCTCCCACAGGGGGGAGGTCCTGGCCCTCTCCAGGAAGACCTCCAGGGGCTCCTCCTTTTCCCGGGGGGCGAGGTGGGCCTTGGCCCACTTCGGGGCGAAGGGCGGCCCCTCGAGGACCGCCTCCTCCAGGTAGGGGAGGTCCTCGGGGGGCGGCTCCCTCGTGGGGAGCCCCTTCTCCAGGACCACCACGGCCTGCTTGAAGGCGGGGTAGTCCCCCCGGGTGAGCCTCGCCGCGAGGCGCACCTTTCCCGCCGCCACCAGGCGGGGCCAGAGCCTCGCCACCTCCCTCTCGGGGACCACCAGGACTAAGACCCCTCCCGGGACCAGGGCGGGGAGGAAGGCCCTCACCCACTCCTCCTCGAGCCTCCCCTCCTCGCCCCAGTCGTACGGGGGGTTGAGCCACAGGAAGGCGAACCCCCTCGCCTCGTGGTCGAAGGCGTCCCCCTGGAGGACCTTCCCCCCGAGGGGGGCGAGGGCTTTCTTTGCCCGCTTCGCCCGCTCCTCGTCGAGCTCGATGGCGTGGGGGCGGAGCCCGAGCCGCTCGCACGCCCGCCTCAAGGCCTCGCCCTCCCCCGCGCACGGGTCCAGGGCGGCCTTTCCGAAAAGCCCCCCCGAGAGGGGGGCAAGGAGGTCCAGGATCCTCTCCAGGCTCTCCTCCGGGGTGGGGTAGAACCCCATCTTCGCTACGCCCGCGTTTCTCATCTTCTCACTCCTTCCTGGGTAAGACGCCTACCGCTTGAGCTCAAGCGTCCTCACCGCTTCCAGCCTCAGCTCCCGCCTCCTCTTCGCCTCGGGCTCCAGGGTGAAGCCCTGGAGCTCCAGGCGCGTGGCCCCCGCGAGGGCTTTGGCGAGGGCCAGGGTGGGGTCCTCCTGGGCCATCACCGTGAGGCCGCCCTCCACGAGCTCCCCCTCCAGGGCCAGGCTGGAGCGGGCCTTGGCGGCGATGAGGGCCAGGGCCGCCTCCTGGAGGGTGCCCCGGTAGGCGAGGTAGACCACCCGCACGGGGCGGGTCTGGCCGATGCGCCACGACCTGCGGGCGGCCTGGCGGAGGGTGTAGACGGAGTATTCGGGCTGGTACCAGACCACGGTGGGGAAGTCGATGAGGTCGAGCCCGGTCTGGACCACCCTGGGGTGGACCACGAGGACCTCGGCCCCCGCCCGCACCTGGGCCGCCACCCAGGCCTCCCGCTCCTCGGGCTTCACCCGGTCCGCCCGGAGGAGGGCGGCCCTCACGCCCCGCTCCCGGAAGAGGGCCTCCAGGCGGGCGAGCTGGTCCCGCTTCTCCGTGCCCTGGACGTAGACGATGGCCCGCCGACCCCGCCTCCTTTCCTCCTCCACCACCTCGAGGAGCCTCCGCTCCTTGGCGTGGCGGTAGGAGGCGGCGAGGGGGGAGAAGTAGGCCGTCCCCAGGGCGTCCATCACCACTTCCTCCTGCCAGGTGGTGTCGGGCACCTGGATCCCCGCCTGGACCAGGGCCCCGAGGAGCCTCCGCGAGCCCTGGGCGAGGGCCTGGCGGGCGATCTCCCCGAGGGCTCTCTCGAACCTCCGGTAGGCCTCCTCGTGCTCCGGGTCCATGTCGAGGAGGACCACCTCCTCGCCGTAGGGAGGGAGGTCCTGGGCCACGTCCGGGAGCCTCAGGAAGACGGAGCGGGGGAGGAGGTGGGTGAGGAGGAGAGGGGAGAGGCCTGGCCTCTCCCGGGTGTGGGAGCGGGTCTCCCTCCTGCGGGTGTAGTACCCGTAGCCCGTCTCCTCCTTCTCCCGGTAGACCCGCTCGTAGAGGCCGAACTGGGCGACGAAGGCGCTTTCGCCGGGGAACTTCTCCCGTATCTCGGGGAGGGCCCGCTTCAAGAGGTGGTAGAGGTTGGAGGCGTAGCCGCCGAAGAGGGTGCCGGTGAGGAGGAGGGTCTGTCCCGCCCAGTCCATGAGCCCCGCGGCCACGAGCCCTTGCGCGGTGCCCCCTCCCTTGTACTCGTGGGCCTCGTCCAGGACGAGGAGGCGGAAGAAGCCCTTGGGGAGGAGGCGCTTCAGGGCGTGGTAGAGGCTCTCCCTCTTGGGCGGGGCCTCCTGGTAGAGGGGGGAGCCGCAGGCCTCGCACTTCCGCCGCCTCCTGGCGAGCTCCTCCTCCGAGAAGGGGAGGCCCGCCCCGCACGTGGGGCAGACGGGCGCGCTTCCCTCCTTCGTCCGCCTGAGCCCGTAGGCGGGCCTCCACCCGGGGCCGAGCTTGGCCCGCTCCCGGGAGAGGACGGCGAAGAGGGGGCCTTCCTTCCCGAGGAGGGCCCTCACGTCCCTCGCCCTCTCCAGGACCACCGCCTTCGCCCCCTCCATCTCCGCTTCCCGGGCCCACTTGGGCACCAGGTGGGGCGGGCACAGGACCAGGAACCGCCCCTTGGGGTCGAGCTCCAGGGCGGTCCTGATCGCCATGTAGGTCTTCCCCGTGCCCATCTCCGCGGCGAGGAAGGCCGCCCGCTCCCCTCGCCTCAGGGCCTCCACGAGGCCCGAGACCGCCAGGGCCTGGGCCCCGAGGGGCCTCCGCCCTCCCTCCCACGCGAAGGGGCGGGGCTCGGAGACCACGGGGGGGAAGCGGCTCGCGGTCTTCTCGAAGAGGGCCTTCCCGTGCCTCTCTAGGAACTCGCTGACCGTGATCTTCATATCCTCACCTCCACGCGCTTCTCCTTCGGCTTCTTCTCCTTCTCGTGCAGGTACGCCGCCATGAGGTGCTTGCAGGCGTGCCCCCGCCTCCAGTCGGGGCAGGTGCAGCTGGCTTCCTCGAGGTCCACCAGGTAGGGGCGGCTTCCCCGGACGAGGTAGAGGCTCCCGCCCAGGGGCTCCACCCGCCCCTCCCGGAGGAGGGCCTTCGCCTTCTCCAGCCGGCTGAGGAAGGCTTCCACCGCCTCGAGGCGCTTCGGAAGGGTCTTCGTCTTCATCCTTCTCCTCCCTGGGGGCCTTTAGGCCCCTCAAAGACCTCCAGGGGCCTTTAGGCCCACCCTTTTAAAGAGGCCGGGGCGGACCCCGAAGGCCCGCCCCCTGGAGACCGCCTCCTCTAGCGCTTCACGGCCACCCTGAGGCCCGAGGGGCTACCGGGGTCCTCCGTGACCACGAGCCCCACCTCTCCCGAGGCGGAGAGCGCCGGGGTGGTGAGGGAGGGGAGCCCGTAGGGGAGGCAGGTGAGCCGGTACTGCACCGTCCCCTCTCCCGAATAGCTCAGCCGGAGGTCGCCCCGCCACCGCCACACGGGCGTGGCGAGGGCCTCCTCGGGGGTGGGAGGCTCTGCCGTGGGGGGAAGCAAGGCGGGGAGGCTCTTCGGCGTGGGGTCCCCCTCCACCCAGATCCGTGTGGGGGAGGCCCCCAGGACCTCCACCTCCACTCCTTGGCAAAGCCCGGAGGGGTAGTAGGCCAGGTGGTGGAGGCCTCCGCCCACCTCGGCCACGCAACCCGCAAGCCCGAGGCCAAGCGCCAGGACCAGTCCCTTCGCCTTCATCCTCACCTCCTCTTGGGGCCTTTGCCCCTCACCAACCCTCAGGGGCCTTCAGGCCCACCCTCTCTTCCTCCGCCTCCAGGAGGCCTGCCACCCAGCTCCAGTCCGTGTACCGCAGGAGCTCCGCCAGGTAGAAGAGCCTCTCCGCCGCCTCTTCGGGGAGGCTTTCCCAGACCTCCCACACCTCCTTCGGGCTCCCCTCCGAGAGGAGGGCGTGGAGGACTTTCAGGGCCTTCTGTCCATCCGCCTTTGTGAGGGCTTCCAGGGCTTCCAGCTGAGGGTTCACCACGCCCTTCAGTCTAGGGCGTAGAACGGGAGCCGAGGGGGATCCCCCGAAGGGCCCCTTGCCAGAAACCACCGGGAGCTTCCCCCTGCTCCCGGCGGGAAAGATGGGGGTTTGGAACCGAACCCGCGGGCCCGGTTCCTGCTTTCTTTGCCCGTCTACCGCACCCTTCTTGCCCCCAGGTACCTTTCCCTCAGGACCGTCCAGGGCTCCACCACCACCTTCCCCCGGTCCCCCGAGGCGTGGAGCATGTACCCCCTGCCGATGTAGATGGCCACGTGGTCCACTCTGCCCCCCCTGCCGAAGAAGAGAAGGTCCCCGGGCTGCACCTCTCCCCGCACGGGAGGCAGGGCCCGCCACTGCTCCCGGCTGGTGCGGGGCAGGTTCACCCCCAGGGCCCGGTAGAGGTAGACCACCAGCCCTGAGCAGTCAAACCCCCCCTGCCCGTTCCCTCCCCAGCGGTAGGGGAGGCCCTGGTAGGTTCTGCCCACCTCCCACCACCAGGCCTCCCACACGGGCGAGGCCTGGGCCGCCCCCCAAAAAACCGAAACCCCCAGCACGAAGAACCTCAAAACCGCAGTTTTGAAGTTCTTGTGCTGGGGTTGCGGGGTGGGAAGCGGCGGGTTAGATCCAGGGCCCCCCCGCGGGGCCCTGGACCCTTGTGGTCTACCCACGCGCCCTCACCTCCCCGCGGGGAGGTGGGGCGGGGGCATTGGCCACACCGCTCCCTTTTTGGCACCTGGACAGGCTTTGGACCTCCCCAAGCGGCCTCAGTCTAGCCCCTTTCCTTCCAGCTTGGCAAGTACCTCCTTGAGGATGGCCTCGGGGAGCTCCACGTCCTGGGCGAGGTAGGCCAGGGCCGCCCGCACCATGGGGTCTCCTGGGGCCTCCCGGAGGAAGCGGAGCATGGCCTCCGCCTCCACCCTGACCGTGGGGCCGTAGGTGTCCATGTAGGACAGGATGGCCTCTTCCCCCTCCCTGAGGAGGCCGAGGGGCACCCCGTACTGCACCAGGGCCTCCAGGAGCTCCAGGGGGCTTGGGTCCTTCAGGCCGAGCCGGGCGTTCAGGCGTTCCATGCCCTGAGGATAGGGCCTCACCCCTGGACCTCGAGGTAGGCCTTGCCCAGGGCCTTGGGCGCTGAGGGGGGCTTCCCCGGGGCTTTGAGGCCGGCTAGGCCTCCTGAAAGGGGCCCATGTAGTGCAGGGCCACCAGCTCTCCGGCGGTCACTTCCCGCGCTTTCCCCGCCACCTCCACCACGGCCCCCCGCTCCCGGGCCCGGAGCACCAGGTCCGCCAGCCCCTTGAGCTGTTGGCGCACCAGCCTCTCCGGGGCCAGGTCGCCCAGCCAGTACCAGGTGGGGAGCTTGAGGACCTCCCTGTCCTCCTTCACCACGGCGAGGCCGTAGACGGGGGCCTCGGCGAGAAGCCGCCGCGCGGCCTCCACGGGGTGGCTCCGGGACACCCGAAGGGCCATGGGCACCCCGAACACCGGGTCCACGTGGACCTCGTAGGGCCCTTCCGGCCTCTCCCGGAAGGCGGCCACCAGGCTCCGCCACACCTCCTTGTGGCCCAGGAGGGGGCGGGTCAGGGCGAGGAGCTCGGCCTTGTAGGGCCGGAAGGCCTCCGCCCACACCTCCCCGGGCTCGCGCACGTTCAGCACGAACCCGTCCCCCTCCCTCCGAAGGGAGGCCTCGGGGTCTTCATCTAGAAGGCGTTGTAGAAGAGCCTCCAGCATGGCCTCATCATAGGGCAGGGGGGGCTTTTCGGTGGGGCGGGGGTTTGCGCTCGCCTGTCTTACCCATGAAGTGCGCCTCCCACCCCCTTCTTCCTCCCTCCCCCCAGGGCCCGGGCTTCGCCCCCTTCCCGGAAAGGGCCTTCCGCGCGGAGCGGGGAGGATAGGGGAGAGGGGAGAGGGCTTGGGGGCGCTTTGGGGCGTGGTAGGATGAAGTTCATGGGTAAGACTCTCCAGGCTTCGCCCCTCTTTCCTGAGCTCTTCCCCTCCCCCTGGGCCTCTCCCGAGGCCCGCCCACGCCTTCTCCGGGAAGCTGGCCTGGAGGAGCTTTTGGAGGGCTACGCCTTCTTCCTCCGCCTGCAGGGGATCTCCCCCACCACCGCCGAGTCCTACGCCGCCCTCCTTCGGGGCTTCCTCCTCTTCCTGGGGGGCCTTGGCCGCCCCTCCTGGAGGGAGGCGGATCCCCGGGACCTTCCCCTCTACCTGGAAGAGCTGGTGCGCCGGGGCCATACTCCCCGCTTCGCCTACCACGCCGTTTACGCCCTGCGCTGGTTCGGGCGCTTCGCCGCCTGGTGCGGGGCCACGCCTCCCCTCCTGGAGGTGCCTCCTCTTTCCGCCTACCGCCGCGCCCTCGTCCCCCTCTCCCAGGAGGAGGTGGACCGGAGGCTCGCCCTCCTGGAGTCCTACCCCGGGCTCAACGCCCCCCTCCTGCGGGCGGCCTACGTCCTCCTGGGCAAGATGGGCCTGCGGGCGAAAGAGGCCCTGGCCCTCGCCCCCAGGGACCTCCGCCTCCCCGAGGTGCGCCTTCCGGGGGGCTGGGCCCCTCTGCCCCGGGAGGCCCTGCCCCACATGGCGTACTTCCTCGAGGCCCGGGAGGAGGCCCTGCGGGGGTTTCCCCCTAACCCGAGGCTCCTCTTCTCCTTCCACCACCCCACCCGCCCCCTCACGGCCCACGCTCTCCTCCAGGCCCACGAGGGCTTCCTCCGCTTCTTCGGCCTGCCCAAGACCCCCCTGAGGGCCCTCTCCCTGGCCGGGAGCCGCCGTCTCGCCGAGGAGTTGGACCCGGTGCGGGCGAGGCTTCTCCTCCGTCGCGCCACCGTCTTGTGAGGTGGTATCCTGGAGCCAGGTGAGGCCGGGACCCCGCGGGGCTCCCCGGCCTCGCCGGGGGACCTTGACAAGAGGGGGGTTTACCGGCCTCGCCTGGAGGTGAGGCGATGAATGGAATCCGGTTCAGGTTGAAGAACGGGAAAGAGCCCCCCTGGATTTTTGTGAACGCCAGGGGGGAGGTCATTGGCGTTGAGGCCGCTGCGCGCTACATAGCGCGCGGCATCCAGATGGGGAAGGGGGAGTTCATCGTTGCCATCACCACCCCCCTCCCCCCCCGGGATATCGTCGCCCGGGGCGAGGAGATCCGGCGCGCCCTCCAGGACCAGGTGGTGCGCCTGGTCTTGGGCCAGGCGCACGAGGCTCCAATCCCGTGGGCCCGCAGGGTCCCGGGGTGGGCCGTTACCGCCCTGGACAGGGCCATTCCGGAGGCGGCGATCCTCCGCCGCCACGCGTTTGAGAAGTGGTGGGAGGTTGTTTTCGAGTCTCCGTCGGCCCCTGACCTCACTGCCCTCGAGACCGCCCTCCTCAAGTGGGCCGCCAACCGCGACCTCACCGAGGCTGAGACCAAGGCCCTGGTGAGGTTCCAGGAGGCCCTCGAGGATGTCGGGCTCCACCTCCCGGTCGCCAACGACGACCGGGAGATACGGGGCCTCTTGGTTGGGGGGAACGCCACCTCTCCCGTTTTCCTCGCCTGGGCCTGGGCCCGGCGGGGGTCCATTTACGAGGAGGTCGAGGCGAAGGTGGGGAAGGTGGGAGTGAAACTCGCCCTCCGCCTCCTCCGGTGGTGGAGGGCAGGGGGAAGTACTGAAACTTTCATACTTGAGAACCCCGACCTCTCCGTTGAAGAGGTCAGGGAGGTGGAGCGCGCCCTCCTCAGCAGCGAGGTTAGCTACGAGGAGTGGATGTACAAGGAGTACGACGAGGAGTACACCACCTACGAAGACTACACCTACGAAGAATACGTGGAGGAGAGGGCTCAAAGGGAAGCCCTCCGGGACGCGCTGGAGATCCTGGGGCTCACCCCCGAGGAGGCCCTCCGCCCGGAGGTGTTCCCAAAGGTCAGGGAACTTACCCTGGCCCTCTACGAGTTGTAGCCACCCCCCTTGTCCCTCTACCCCGGTGGGCTTGCGGGCCTGCCGGGGTTTTGCGTTTTTGGCCTCCAGCGGGTATGCTCCCCTTGAAAGGAGGTGAGAGACCGTGCGGAAACTCAGGGCGCTCTTCCTCTCCCTCACCTGGGCCTTGGCCCTCGCCATCGCCGCCGGCGGCTCCTTCACCTGGTAGTCGGTCGTCCACGCCCTTTTGCCCCCGCCTTCGGGCGGGGGCCTAACATGTGGCTATGTCGGTGCGGCGCTACGTCGTTTTTCTGTCCGCCCTCTTCCTCCTCTCTCTCCTTCTCTCCCCTTGGGGGGCGCTTTCTTTTGACCTCCTCTTCTTTGGCCTTCTCACGGCCTTCCTCGCCCGCTTCTCCGTCCCTCTTCCCCTGGTGGGCGAGGTCCGGCTCCACTACCTGGGGGCCCTCGCCCTCGCCTACAGCGCCTCCCCGGGGTGGGCGGGGCTCCTCTCCGCCCTCGCCCTGCCCTTCGCCTCGAGGCCCCCCTCCCTCCTACGGGAGGCCTTCAACCGCTCCCAGGTGGGCCTCGCCGCCCTCCTCGCCGCTCACGCCTACGGGGCCGTGGGCGGCCTCCCCGGGGCCCTCTTGGGGGCGGGGGTCTACTTCGCCGCCAACACGGGGGCCATGCTCCTCCTGAGTTGGTTCCTGAAGGGCCTTCCCCCGAAGGAGGCCTGGCGGCGGAACTACGCCCCCTACGGGGTCACCTACCTCCTCACCTCCCCCGTGGCCCTCCTCGCGGCGAGGCTCTACGAGGTCCCGGTCCTCACGGGCTTTGGCCCCCTGGACGTGGCCGTCCTCCTTTTGCCCGTGGTCTACCTCCGGTACATGTGGCTCCTCCGGAGGCGGGTGGAGGAGGCCACCCTGAGCATGCTCCGGGGGATGGTGCGCTCCTTGGAGGCCCGGGACCCCTACACCGCCCTCCACTCGGAGCGGGTGGCGGCCATCGCCCAAGACGTGGGGCGGGCCCTGGGGCTAAAGGAGGCGGAGCTGGACACCCTGGTCTTGGGGGCGAGGCTCCACGACATAGGCAAGGTGGGGGTGCGGGACGAGGTGCTTTTGAAACCGGGGGAGCTCACGCCCGCCGAGTGGGAGGAGATGCGGTCCCACCCCGAGGTGGGGTTGCGGATCCTCGAGCCCATGCTCCCCTACCTTGGGCCCATTGGGAGCATCGTCCTGCACCACCACGAGCGCTGGGACGGAGGGGGCTACCCGAAGGGCCTGAAGGGGGAGGAAATCCCCTTCCTCGTCCAAATCGTGGCCGTGGCCGACGCCTACGAGGCCATGACCTCGGACCGCCCCTACCGGAGGGCCCTCTCCCCCGAGGAGGCGGCGGAGGTGATCCGGAAGGGGGCGGGGCGGCAGTTCAGCCCGAGGGTGGCGGAGGCCTTCCTCAGGGTGTGGGAGGCGACCCCCGCCTGGCGCACCCGCGAGGCCTTCGCCCAAGCGAGCCGGGAGGTGGTGCTGTGAGCGCCTACCTCCTCCCCGCCTTTCTCCTGGGGGTGATCCTCCGAACCACCTTGTACCGGGACTTCTCCATGCCCACCCTGCGGCACGCCTGGCTCTTCCTCCTCGGGGTCTTGGCGGAGCTCTTCATGGTCTTTCTGGTGGTCCGGGGGCACGCTCCCAAGGAGGTGGTCGTCCCCCTGGGGGAGGTCGTGAGCTACGCCTGCATCCTCTCGGGCCTCTGGCTGAACCGCTCCCTCCCCGGCATCCCTCTCGCCCTCCTCGGGGGGGCGATGAACGCCCTGGTCATCTTCGCCAACGGCGGGCACATGCCCGTGGACCCCGCCGCCCTGGAGCGGGCGGGCCTCGGGCACCTGCGGGAGGCCCTCGCTCGGGCCGAGGACGGCCTCCACGTCCTGGCGGGGGAGGGGACGAGGCTCCTCTTCCTCGGGGACTGGATCCCCTTGCCCGGGCGGGTGGTGTCCCCGGGGGACCTCCTCCTGGTGTTGGGCATTTTCCTCTGGGCCATGGTGCCTTCCCGAAAGGGAGGCCCTACCATGAAGCCATGAGGCACTTGCTGGTGGTTCTCTTGCGCTCGGAAGGGGAAGAGGTGGAGCGGGTGGGGCTCGTGGCTCCCGGCTTCGTCCACGTGGAGGCTCTGGACCGCATAGAGAACGCCTTCCGCGTTGGTCTGGCGGAGGCGTTCATCGAGGTCTGATGGCCCGGCGCTTTCCTCACCTCGCCCTCTTCGGCCTCGCCGCCCTCTTCCTCTCCCAGGGGCTCCCGCCTCTTTGGGCCTTCCTCCTTCAGGTCGCGGGCCTTCTGGCGGTGGGCCTGCCCCTCGCCCTGGCCCTTCTCTGGGGAGGCCGGGACCTCCTTCGCCGGGCCCTCTCCCGGGCCCGGGTGGGGGAGAGGGGCGGGCCTCCGGCGGCGTGAGGGCGCTTAGAGTCAGCGGCTATCATGGAACCATGCCCAGCACTGCCCTGAGGCCCACCCCCGAGCAGGTGGCCGCCGTGGAAGCCTTCCTTGCGGGGAAGGACCTGAAGCTGGTGGCCGTGGCCGGAAGCGGCAAGACCACCACCCTGAGGCTCATGGCCGAGGCCAACCCCAAGGCCAGGCTCCTCTACCTGGCCTTCAACCGGGCCATCCGGGATGAGGCCAGGGCCAAGATGCCCCCCAATGTCAGCGTCCAGACCCTGCACGGCCTGGTGTTTGGGGAGGTGGTGCGCCCCGACCCGGCCCTCAGGGCCAAGTTCGAGGCGGGCAACGGGCAGGTGCGGGCTTACCACATCCGTGAGGCTTTGGACATCGGGGTGGTGGAGGCCTATGTGGTCAAGGCCACCCTGGAGAACTTCCTGCGCTCCAACCTGGCCCGGCCCCACCCCAGCATGGTCCCTTCCCAGTACCGGGAGGCCCTGCGCCGCAAGGCCCGGGACTACCAGGGAGCCCTGAACGAAATCCTCGAGGCCACCCGGCAACTCTGGGAGCGGATGCAGGACCCCTCTGACCCCTTTCCCCTCTCCCACGACGGCTATGTGAAGCTCTGGGCCATGGCCGGGGCCTCCCTGCCTCCCGTGGACGGGCTCCTGGTGGACGAGGCCCAGGACCTGAGCCCGGTGTTTGTGGGGGTGCTGGAGAAGGCCCAGAGCCAGCGGGTCTATGTGGGGGACCCGGCCCAGCAAATCTACGCTTGGCGTGGGGCGGTGAACGCCATGGATGCCCTGGGGGGAGAGGAGAGGCGGCTATCCTGGTCCTTCCGCTTCGGCCCCGAGCTGGCCTCCCTGGTGGAGGGCTTCTGGTCCAGGGTCAACCGCCGCCTTCCCCTGGAAGGGAAGGCGGCCTGGTCCACCCAGGTGCGGGTCTTCGGTCCTTCCCCCGTGGACCTTCCCGTGGCGGTGCTGTGCCGCACCAACGCGGGGGTGGTGCAGGCGGCCCTGTCCCTGGGGGTGCGCCGTTTCCACGTCCAGGGTGGGGTAGAGGAGGTGGCCCACCTCCTGGAGGACGCCGAGGCCCTGCGCCAGGGGGCTCCCAGGCCAAACCCCCACCCTGACCTGGTGCTCCTGGAATCCTGGAAGGAACTGGAGGCCCTGGCCCAGGAGATCAAGGACCCCACCGCGGGCATCCTGGTGCGCCTGGCCTCCCGCTACGGGGACCTGAGCGTCCTGGCCGGGTTCCTGCGCCGGGCCCACGGGCCCCAGGACCAGGCCCCGGTGGTGTTCTCCACCGCCCACAAGGCCAAGGGCCGGGAGTGGCCCCGGGTGGTCCTGTGGGAGGACTTCCCCCCGGTCTGGCGGCATGAGGAGCGGCAGGCCCTCCAGGAAAAGGGGCTTGACCTCCGCGAGGAGGAGAACCTGCTCTATGTCGCCATGACCAGGGCCATGAAGGAGCTTCACCTTCACCCGCCCCTGGATGAACTCCTGCCCGATTTGGACGAGCTCCTCCCCATGGAACTGGGCGAGCCCGTGGAGGAAGGGGGCCCCAAAGCGGTTCATTTGGGGGAAGGGGGCCCCAAAGAGGCCGGGGAGGGTCCCGCCTCCCTGCTGGCCCGCCTCCTCCTCCTGCTGGACCGGGTGGGAAGCCGGGAGGATGTGCCCGAGGACCTACGGCGCGAGGCCCAGGTCCTGGGACAGGAAGCCTGGCAGAGGCTTGCCTGAACTTTCCCCACGTGGGGAAACCCGAACGGGGGTGAGCTACTGACGGCTAAAGCCGCCAGCTTCATACGGGCGGGGTCACGGGCCAGCTTCCGGAGGAGGTTTTCCGGGGTCTTGGGGTTAACCGCCACTCCTACCCGCACCTCGGCCTTTGGGTCCCCCGCCAGCCACTCAAGGATCCAGAGGGGGCTGGAGGGGTTGCGCCCCACTCCCCAGCGCACCATGGGACTTGGGTCTGCCGCCAACCGCTCCAGGACCTCCTGAGGGGTGCGGGGATCCCTGGCCGCCTTGCTGCGCACCCAGAGGTCAGGGTTCTCCCAGGCCCTCTCCATCCCTACCCCTTCGGGGACCCTCCCTTGAGCTGGTCAATGAGGCGGCTGGCCTCGAGGACGCTCCCCGGAGGGGGGCCCTCATACCCCAGCCTCCTCAGGAGGGCAAGCTGCCTCTCCGTGGGGGGCTTCTCCCCCCAGGCCCTTTCCCGGTCCTGGTCCTTCAGGGCCGCCCGGGCCGCCCCGTCCAGCAGGGCCACCGCCCGCAGGAGCCTGGGGAGGTCCTTCCTGTCCCGGATGGCCTCCAGGAGGAGCCTCCGGGTCTCTGACTGGCCCCTTGCCAGCCACTCTGCAAAGGCCTCCGTGGGGAGGCCTGCGGCCACGAAGCGCTCCATGATCTCCAGGGCGCTCATGCGGTAGCGGGGAGGGAGCCCCCCCAGGAAGGCCATCAGGTGGGCGCTTTCCCTCTCCTTCTTCTCCCGCTCCTTCCGGGCCTTCTCCGCCCCCTCGTGGGCCTGGGCCACCTGCCGCCTGGGCACCCGCACTATCTCCACCCGGAGGGAGAGGGCCTGGGCCAGGGCCTTCAGGGCGGGCACCAGCCCCCAGGGGTCGGGCTCCTCCCGCCCCCAGAAGAGGGGCAGGTCCGTGCGGTCCGTGTGCAGGCGCACGTAGCTCCCCCGGGGGGCCATGGCCAGGGCCAGGAGCATGGCCCGGAGTTCCGCTTCCCCCGAGTCCCGCACCCCGGGGAGGGCCAGACGCCCCGTGGCCACCGTCCTTCCCTCCAGGCTCAGCACCGCGCTGGCAGAGCCGTCCCCCTCCTTCAGGGAGCCGTCCGTGTAGCCCATGAGCATGGTTGGCCTGCCCACCACGTTCAGGACCCGTCCCTTCGGGTCCAGATAGGCCGCCTCCCCGCGGCGCACGGCCTCCTCGTAGAAGCTCCGCGCCTCCTCCTCGCTCCCGAAAACCCGGAGGCTGCTCCCCCGCACCCCACTCACCTGGGCGTTGGCCTCCTTGCCGTTCCGGTAGATCCCCGGGGCGATGCCCCGCAGGACCACGTACCACTTCTCCTCCTTCACGTCCCCTCCCCTGGCGGGAAGCCGTGGACTGGGCGGGGATACCCCTCGGGCACTCCGGTCCTTCCCTCCATGCCTACCTCATTTATAGGAGCGCCCCCTGCACCGCCGAAAGCCGCCTCCTGGCTATCTCCCGCCACCTGGGGTCCTTCTCCGCCCCCAGGAAGCGCCGTCCCAGGGAGAGGGCCGCCTCCCCGAAGGTGCCCGAACCCGCGAAGGGGTCCACCACCAGCCCCCCGGGGTCGGAGTAGGTGAGGACCAGATACTGCCCCAGGGCCAGGGGCTTCTGCGTGGGATGGCCCAGGCGGGCCTCCTCGGGGGTGAGGGCGAAGGGGGGGAGGACGGAGAGGGGGTAGCGGGTGCCGTCGTCCTCGTAGGGCACGGGCTCGGCCTCCTTCCAGTGTGAGCCGTTGCTCCGCCGCCGCACCTTGCCCCGGGACAGGCCGGCGAACCACTTCTGCGGGTGGTAGATGCTCTCCCCCCAGCGGGCGGGGGCCACCAGGACCCACTCGTGGGCCCGCAGGGGGCGGCGCCCGGCGTCGTAGAAGCCCGTGGGGCGGCGCTTGGGCCACACCAGCTCGTACCACGGCCAGGAGAGGGCCTCGAGGGCCGCCATCACCCGGTAGACGGCCCGCCCTGAGGCGAAAAGCACCAGGTTCCCCCTTTCCGAGAGGGCCTCCCGGGCCAGGGAGAGGAAGGCCTCCCAGGGGGGTTCCTCGTCCCAGGGCAGGCGGGTGGTGCCGTAGGGGGGGTCGGTGAGGATCAGGTCCGCCTCCCCTTCCAGGCTCTCCAGCAGGGCCAGAGCGTCCTCGGCCAGCATTCTCTCCTCCTATTTAAACCTCCTCGAGGTGGACCGGAGGGTGTCCCGCAAGCTCAGGGCCCTGTGGGCGGCGAGGAAGGCCGGGCGAGGACGCCTATAGCCCCCGAGTGGAGGCCGTTCTGGAAGTGGACCACCCCCAAGGGAAGGTAGAGGATGGCCTGGTGGTTCCCGGGGTCCCACCGCCATCGCCTCACCGTGAGGAAGGCGTTGAGCATCCTTTCCGGGTGCCACGGGAAGGAGATGGCGGTGTCTTGGGCCAGGCTCACCTTCGCGCGCCCCGCCTCCCTCGGGCGGGCCCGGAGGGTCCAGAGCCAGTGCCAGACCTCTCTGAGGACGGCCTTTTTCAAGGTTGGCCTTCTTTCCCCATGCTTTCCTCCTAGAACGCCGCCGCT
>FWWM01007329.1_pt1 | contig 22258 bp, 17 predicted proteins | sample 2228351 | NCBI WGS metagenome assembly FWWM01 (sample SAMEA103939774, study PRJEB20133) | metagenome
GCAAAATGAACTTTGTGATGTAATTAACCAGTCAAATCTTAGCTAGTGAAACCATGCTAATTTAAACAACTTAAAAATTTGGAGGTAATCAAATGGCGATAAAAGTTGGAATTAATGGATTTGGTCGCATCGGAAGGAACATATTTAGAGCAGCGATTAATGATAGCGAACTGGATTTTGTTGCAGTAAATGATATAACAGATGCAAAAACTCTTGCTCACCTTTTAAAATACGATTCTGTTCTCGGTCCATTTGAGGGGAATGTAAAAGCTCAGGATGACAGAATAATTGTGAATGAAAAAGAGATAAAGGTTCTTTCCCAGAAGGATCCGTCGAATCTTCCATGGAAAGATCTGGGAGTAGACATTGTCGTGGAGTCCACAGGTTTATTTACAAAAAGAGAGGATGCAGAGAAACATCTTAAGAATGGAGCCAAGAAGGTTATTATCTCTGCTCCAGCAACTGAGCCTGACATCACTGTGGTCTTCGGAGTAAATCACAAGGATTATGACCCTCAGAAGCACCACATTATCTCCAATGCTTCCTGCACCACCAACTGCGTTGCACCTGTTGCTTATATTATTCATAAGAATCTTAAAATCTTGAAAGGCAATATGACCACCATCCACGCCTACACCAATGATCAGAGGATATTAGACCTACCACATAAAGACCTCAGGCGTGCGAGAGCTGCTGCTGTCTCCATGATACCTACCACCACAGGAGCTGCAAAAGCTGTAGGGTTGGTTCTTCCCGAACTCAAAGGCAAGCTGGATGGAATAGCTATAAGAGTTCCGGTTCCAAATGTCTCTTTAATTGACCTTGTCTGTTTAGTAGAGAAAGAAACCAAAAAGGAGGAGGTGAACGAATTCTTCAAAAATGCCTCTGAAAATGAACTAAAAGGGATTCTTCAGTATTGCGAAGAGCCCCTGGTTTCTGTGGATTTTATGAAGAATCCTTACTCAGCAATTTTTGATTCCCTTTCCACATTTGTTATCGGAGGAAATCTTGTTAAGGTGATGGCTTGGTATGATAATGAATGGGGATATTCGATGAGGCTTCTGGACATGATAAAGTATATCGGGGAGAGACTCTGATGATAGACAGGTTAACTATAAGAGATATTATGTTAAAGGGAAAAAATGTCTTTCTGAGAGTGGATTTCAATGTTCCTCAGGATGAAGAAGGAGAGATCACTGATGATACGAGAATAAGGGAAGCTCTGCCTACAATCCAGTATCTTGTGGAGAATAAAGCAAAAATTGTCTGCGTTTCTCATCTCGGCAGACCCAAAGGCTTTGATCTCAAATTTTCCATGAAACCTGTCTCAGAAAGACTGAGTGAGCTTTCTGGTTTTAAGGTAAGACAGATGGATGACTGCATTGGAGACAGAATCGAAGCTGAAAAGGCGAATCTTAAAGAGGGAGAGATAATTGTTCTCGAAAACATCAGGTTTTACAAAGAAGAAACAGACAACAAACCTGAATTTGCTAAAAACCTTGCTTCAAAAATTGATATTTTTGTAAACGATGCTTTTGCTGTTTCCCACAGAGCTCATGCTTCAGTAGTAGGCATCTCAAAATTTGTTCCTCTCTCAGTAGCGGGATTTCTAATGGAAAAAGAGATAAAATATCTTGGTCTCACCATATCAAACCCTGAAAAACCCTTCATTGCAATAATTGGAGGTGCTAAAGTTTCTGATAAAATTCCTGTGCTAAGAAGTCTCATTAAAAAAGCCGATAAAATTTTGATAGGCGGAGCCATGGCATACACCTTTCTTAAAGTAAAAGGAGAGAGTGTGGGTAAATCTTTAGTGGATGAAGAGAGCATGGAAGAGACAAAAAAACTTCTGGAAGATGCTCAAAAAAAGAATGTGGCAATACTTCTTCCTGTTGACCACATTGTTTCAGAAAGTATGGATGAAATTCCAGCAGGAACAGTCAAGACTCCCATACCTGAAAATCTTTGCGGATATGACATTGGAGAGGAAACAGTGGAAATATTCTCCAATACAATAAAAAGTGCAAAGACTATTTTCTGGAATGGTCCTCTTGGTGTTTTTGAGAAAGAAAATTACTCTAAAGGTACATTTGAAATTGCAAAAGCAATAGCTGATTCTGGAGCAATTTCCGTTGTGGGAGGAGGAGATTCTGTATTAGCTTTAAAAAAAGCTGGCGTAGAAAACAAGATCACCCACATTTCCACAGGAGGAGGAGCATCCCTTGAGTATGTGGCAATGGGAACTCTTCCGGGAATAGAGGTTCTTTCAAAAAAATGAAGAAACCTTTCATAGCAGGCAACTGGAAAATGAACCCCACTATCTCAGAAGGGATCAAACTCGTCCAAGAACTGAAAGAATCTCTGAAGGATTTCAAGGATGGAGAAGTGATTGTAATTCCACCTTTCACTCATCTTTCCCTTGTAAAAAAAGAAATTGAGGGAGCAAATATAAAATTGGGCGCTCAAAATATGCACTGGGAAAAATCGGGGGCTTATACTGGCGAAATATCTCCCTTGATGTTGAAAGAGATTGGCTGTTCTTATGTAATTATTGGCCATTCTGAAAGAAGAAGATATTTTGGTGAAACAGACAAAACTGTAAATTCAAAAGCCAGATCAGCCATTGTTCATGATTTAATTCCTATTATCTGCATTGGAGAAACCATTGAAGAAAGAGAGAAGGGCATAACTTTTAAAATAATAGAGCAACAGCTGAAGACAGCCACGGAGGGGCTCAGAAAGGAAGAGATCTCAAAAATTGTGATTGCTTACGAACCAGTGTGGGCAATTGGGACAGGAAAAAATGCCACACCTTCCCAAGCAGAGGAGGTTCATCTCTTTATTAGGAAATATCTGGAATCTATATATGGCAATGAAATATCAAATTGTGCTATAATAATTTATGGCGGTTCTGTAACTATGGAAAATGCATTTTCACTTTTAGAAATGAGAAATGTGGATGGTTTCCTTGTAGGTGGCGCATCTTTGAAAAGTGAATTCTTTCAAGGAATAATTAGAAATGGACATGAAGCTTGGATAAAGAAAGGAGGAAAAATTTGTTAAGCCTTCTGGTAGCTTTACATGTTATTATATGCATATTCTTAATAATATCTGTTCTTCTTCAATCAGGAAGAAAGGCTGATCTCTCAGCTTTCGGTGGTTTCAGCACGCAAACCCTTTTCGGACCAAGAGGAACAGCTACTCTTCTCTCAAAAATCACTACTGCTCTTGCCATTCTCTTCATGGTCACCTCTCTTTCCCTATGGATATTCTCTGCTAAAGGTCCTTCTTCTGTTGTGGCAAAAACAAAAGCTAATACCACTCAGACTACTAACCCTGCGAACAAAACTTCCCAGAAATAGAACATGTGCCGAGGTGGTGGAATAGGTAGACACGCTGATTTGAGGTGTCAGTGGGCGAAAGCTCGTAGGGGTTCGAGTCCCCTCCTCGGCACCATTTTTTATTAATGGATGTCCTTTGCAAATTTTGCGGGCACATCCAGAAATGGAATCCTGATCATCCTTATTGTTCAAAATGCGGTTCTCCCATTTCAGAAAAGGATAAGCGAACCAACATAAATCTTAGAGCGGGCAAGAAAAAACAGGGTTTAGGAATTTTAATAATCGCCTTAAGCCTTGTAATTTTTCATTATTTCGCAAGATATGAAGGAACTCTCTTAGCTTTCATTGGTGTGCTCTTATGGTGCTGGGGTAAATTAATAAATGTTAGAGAAAAGAAAAAAATGGAAATCTCTGCTTATGAAAGCTCACCCCCTCAAAATGAAAATAGGGAGAAAGTTGAATGATTTTCTTTTCAGCAATAGACGGCAACAGGGGTCAGGTTTTGCATTTTCGAATTCTTTTTATTGGAAATCTAATTTATGGCAAGACTATTAAAGATAGAGTATAATAGGGCAGTATATCATGGAACTTTTAGAAGAAATGATAGAAAGGAAATTTCTCAAGACAGCCAGGAGACCTCTTAGGTTCTGACCGAACTTGCTAAAATGAAGTTAATTTTGTATATACCACTGACTCCAAACTAAATCCTATTGCGAAGGGACTGTGATCTTTTCAGGTTTCTCTTCCTGAAATTTTTTAAAGATATTCCCAAAAAAGGCTTTGATATTGGTGATTAGTTTACGAAAATAGAAGCCGGGTGTCTTTTGAGAGAGAACCCATCTATCCTTTATAAATTCCATCTCTATTTTCATACCATCAGATGTAACTATTACTGCCTGTCCTCTCTCCACCCTGTATTCCTGAATGCTGGGAGGCAGCCCTCTGTATACGAGCTTCGGCGACTCCTCATTTTCTTTGAGCTTTCTTCCTATCATCTCTTCCCAGAGATGCCTGTCTCCGCTCTTAAGAAAGGATAAATAAGTTTGATAAAGATCTACAGGAGAACTATACTTTTGCAAATAAGCTGAATCAAAATACTCAGAGTCAAATTTAGGAGAGGAGCCTAATACAAGAATAAGAACCACAGCAATTATTACTAAGATGGAAGTCAAAGAAATCAAAAAGATTTTCATAATAAAAATGGTAGCGGGGGTTGGATTTGAACCAACGACCTCCGGGTTATGAGCCCGACGAGCTACCTGACTGCTCCACCCCGCGTCATATTATATTCTTTATCAATTTTTAAAAATTGTCAAGAACTCTGAAAATTTTCTAAAAAATTCTGACACTTGAATATTTCTTTAATTGCTCTTTCATAAGGTAAAATAATATAATGGGAATCGAAAAATGATGAATCTTGCTCATGCTCTTTTTTCCCTTTCAAAACCTTCAAGATATTTAGGAAAAGAATGGAATGCAATTAAAAAAAACCCTGATAGTGTGAAGGTGAAATTTGCCCTCATTTTCCCTGACCTTTACGAAATCGGAATGTCCTCCCTCGGTTTCCGTATAATATATTCCCTTATAAACTCCCTGCCATGGGCTTCTGCGGAGAGATTCTTTGCTCCTAACCCTGACATGGAAGAATTTCTTAGAAAAAACCATTTACCCATTTTTTCCCTTGAAAATAGAATTCCTCTATTCAATTTCGATATAATCGGCTTCTCTTTATCATATGAAATGAACTACACAAATATCTTAAATGTTCTGGATCTCGGGAAAATACCCTTAAAATCCGAAGATAGGAAAAACTCTCATCCCCTTGTCATTGCAGGAGGTCCTTGCGTTTTTAATCCAGAACCTGTTTCGGATTTTATAGACCTTTTCTTAATTGGGGATGGAGAGGAAGGAATCCTTGAAATCATTGAAATATATAAAGAAATGAAAGGAGATGCAAGAGAGAAAATTCTAAAAAGACTCTCAGAAATAGAGGGAGTCTATGTGCCAGCGCAATGGAAAAGGGAAAGTAAGGGAAGATTTATAATACCTGTTCCAGTGGAAGGGGAGAAAAGGTTAGGGAAAAGGGTTTTGAAAAATATTAATGAATCATGCCTTCCATCTCCCATGGTTCCTTTCAGTGAAATTGTTTTTGACAGGGTTATGGTGGAGATAGCAAGGGGATGCCCTCAAAGGTGCAGATTCTGTCAGGCTCTTTCTATTTATTCTCCTTACAGAATTAAAGACCCAAAATCTGTAATAAAGGAAACTTTACAATTGTTAGAACTCTCGGGTTATGAAGATGTCTCTTTAAGTGCTCTTAGCGTTTCGGATTATCCATATATAGAGAAGCTTTTAAGCCATCTGACAGATATCCTAGATAAAGACAAAATCTCTATCTCCATTCCTTCTCTCAGACCATCGGGCGTGAGAGAAAAGATCTTGGAGGAGATAAAAAAAATTAGAAAGACAGGTTTCACCATAGCTCCAGAAGCAGGGACAGAAAGGCTAAGAAAAGTCATTAACAAGAATATCTCGGATGATGAGATTTACAGAGGAGTTGAGACCCTTTTCTTTAAAGGGTGGCGACTGATAAAACTTTATTTCATGATAGGGTTACCCAGCGAAGAGGAAGAGGATGTAAATGGAATAGTGGGAATGGCAAAAAAGATTTTGGAGATAGGAGAGAAGTTCAGGAAGGGAAATCTCGAAATAAATCTCACCCTCTCTCCTTTTGTTCCAAAACCCCATACTCCATTCCAGTGGTGCGGAATGGAATCCGTGGATTCTTTGAAAGAGAAAATTAAAAAAATAAAAGAATCCCTTTCGAAATTCAGGGCAATTAACATTAAAGCTCATGAACCTGAAATGTCAGAGATTGAAGGGATCCTCTCAAGAGGAGACCAGGATTTATCCATCTTGATTGAAAAAGTCTTTAGAAATGGCGCAAAACTTGAGAGCTGGAAGGACTTTTTCAGATATCAGATCTGGGACGCCCTCCTTACCCAAGAAATCAAAAGAAAATACCTTTCCGCTATTCCCTTTGAGGAGGCTCTTCCTTGGGATTTTATAGATTCAGGTTTCCCTAAAAATACCCTTCTAAAAGAGTTCGAACTCTCATTAAAAGGGATAAACACAGAAAGCTGTCTTAAAAGAAAATGCTCTGAATGTAAAGATTGCATTTTTTTAGGAAAATTCGAAGAAAAAACAAAAAATATTGATATTATAAGACCATCAAATTACATAGGAGAAAAGCAGAAAGATCTTAATTTCTACAGAGCTTATTTTTCTAAGATCGGAAATGCCAGATATCTTTCTCATCTTGAAATGATAAAAGCCATTGAAAGAGCATTCAGAAGAGCAAAAATACCTGTCTGGATCACCAAGGGTTTCCATCCTCATATGCAGATTTCCTTCGCTCCTTCCCTTCCATTAGGAGTGGCTGGCTTTGAAGAAATTTGCGAGTTCAAATCAGATTATCTTATTGAGGAAAAGGATTTCTTGAGAGCACTTTCCAGAGTTCTTCCAGAGGGATTGAGCTTTTTCCGTCTCGAAAAAATTGGAAAACCATCCTTATCAAAAGATATAAAAGGATTTGTTTATTCCATTAACCTTGAATCAGAAGAAATAGGCTCATCTCTTCTTGAAAAAATTGAAGAGGACAAATTATTGGAAACAATTAAATCCATGAAAGATGTTGAGAATTGTGTTCTAATTCATGAGCCAAGAAAAATAGTTTTCAAAATGAAATATGAACCTCAAAAAGGCGGAGGCTCTATAAGAGAACTTGCAAAAATCTTTTCTCCCCAAATTTTCTCTTCAGTGGAAAGGGAAAGGATAATTTTACACGATGAGTGAACTTTACATAAAAGTAGCCCTTCCTCTTCCCTTAAGAAAAATCTTTGATTATAGAGTTCCAGAAGAGATGAAGGAAAAAATAGAAAAAGGGAAAAGGGTCTCTGTTCCTTTCAAAAACTATGAATTGAAGGGATTTATAGTGGACTTTTACGAAGGTGAACTTAGAGCAGAGATAAAAGAAATAAATAGAATTATTGATGAGAAAGCAATTATTAATGAGAATATTTTAAATCTATGCCATTTTCTATCAGAAGAATATTTTCTTCCCATAGGTCAGATTCTAAGAATTGCATTAAGCCCATCTCTTGAAATAGGTAAGACTCGAAGAGTAAGAAGAGAAATATCCGAAAGAATCACCATTCCCGAAATAGATGGGAATTTTTCTATGGAAATACTGAAGAGATTAAAAAGGAAAAAGCCATTTGTCATATCAGCGGAAAGGAAGACGAGGTATTTAATTTACATAGAGCTTGCAAAAAAGATGAAAGAAAAAGGGAAAAGAGTAATAATAGTTTTTCCTGAGATACTCAAAGCAAACTTTTTTCATAAAATTGAAAAGGGTGATCTATCTCAGGCTTTAATTCATTCCGAGGTTTCCAAAGCGAAAAGGGTAAAAGAAATAGAGAGAGTTATCGCCGGTGAAGCGGATCTTATAATTGGAACTATGACTGTTCTTTTTCTCCCTGTTAAAGATCTCAGCCTTGTAATTATGGATGAGGAAGAAAGCAGATATTACAAGATGGAAGAAAATCCAAGATTGCATGGAATATTAGTGGGTAAAAAGAGAGCAGAGATAGAAAACAGCAATCTTATTCTTGGAGTCCTATCTCCTTCAGTAGAAACCTACCTGAAAATTTCAAAAAAAGAGTATGATTTTTTAAAAATACCTGAAAGGAAAAGAGTAGATCTAAAGATGGTAAAGGAAAAATCGTTGTTCCCTCAGGAATTGACAAAAGAGCTCAAAAGAAATCTTAAAGAGGGAAATCCTTCCTTTATCCTCACCGTAAGAAAAGGAATGGGAGGCATTCTTCTTTGCAAAAAGTGCTCTTGGTTTTCCCTTTGTCCGAAATGCAAAATTCCATTAAAAACCCACGAAGAAGGTGAGCAGGTCTGTCATATTTGTGGTTTGAAAGAACCACTCAAGCTATTCTGCCCTAAATGTAACCATAAACTTTCCTTCATAGGTGGAGTAGGAACAGAAAGAATATCACAGGTTGTAAGAGAATTTTTCCCGAAAGTAAAGGTAGGAATTTTAGACCTAGAAAAAGCAAGAACAAGAAAATTTCAAAAAAGAGTATGGGGAAATTTTTCTTCTAAGAAAATCGATATCCTTATAGGAACTCAGCTTCTCTTCACTTCTTCTGAAAAACCTTACGAAAGAACAAAATTTCTCGCATTAATAAAACCAGAAGTAAATCTTTCTTTACCTGATATGAACTTCTCAGAGGAAACCTTCCATCTTCTGAACAGTGCAATTGAAATGGTGGAGGATGGAGGAAAAGTATTTGTTAACACAGAATTTCCAGAGCATCACTCAATAAAATGGCTCGAGGAAAGAAACACTGAAATATTCTACAAAGAGGAGATTAAAATAAGAGAAATGATGAGATATCCTCCTTTCGGAAGAGTGGTAAAAATAATCCTTTCAAGAAAAACTCTGAAAGGAGTGGGTAGAATATCCCGGTCGCTATTTAAAGAAATAAGGGAAAAAATAACAAATATTGAAATCTTAGGTCCCTATGTCACACCTCATGGAGGTAAAAAAAGAGCTGTCCAGATTCTGATAAAAGGAGATGGGGATAGTGTAAAAAAATGGCTAAAAGAAAATATCACCGTTATTGAAAAACACGGAGCAGAGCTTGATCTGGATCCCATTTCCATTTTTTGAAGACATAAATTTATTTGGGCAAGAGATAAAATGAAGTCTTAGAAAAGCTGAATATCCGTTTACCTCTGAGGCTCCCTGAGCTTTTATCTGTTTAAAAAAATTCCAATATTTCTTTCTTATAAAAGGGGGAATAAATTTCATACCATTTCAAAAAATGGCATAAATAAAATTCTTTTTCACCCATCTTCTCATCGAACTTAAGGGTAAGATTCGCAATCCATGTCTCATCTGGCTCATACCTTTTGATAAAAATTCTCATCGACCTGCTGACTTCTGCCCTCTTAATTTCCCTGCACTTCACCTCCTCAGGCATCACTACCTTTCCGAATCGACAAACTGCAAAGCTCCTCAGTCACAAGTTAATAAAATACACCGCAGGAGATTTGTTTATCTCCTTCCTTATATTTCTGAAATACGGAGTAACAACTCTTTACAACACAAAAAGAACCCAAAAGTCTCATGATAGGGATAATCTTTTCCCTTGGCAGGTGTGAAGGGATTTAATTGAGTAAATCGCTTTTTTATAAATCACCCTTTATTTTAAAATCGAGAAAAATAAAACTAAGTTTATAGAGGTTAGAAATCCGGTGCTTCTTTTTTATCTAAATTCCTGAGAAATGGATATCCTCTGCGTTGTCTACATCTTACTTTTAATTCTGTTTTATGTATCCTTCGCACCGTATTCAACAGCATGGGTTCTTTAATATATTTATAAGCACAAGGTATGATGGTGAAATATTATGAAGAAATGTCAAAAGTAAAGCCCTCACAGTGTATACTTAAAAAGAAGTCAATAATTCTTCGATGAAACTGAAAAATAACTTCTATTTTCTCCTTAGTTTTTATTTGAGCTTCTAATGGTGAGCTGATTTTTAGGAATCAGAGTAAATCAACTATTAATGCTCCTTCTCGGACTCTTCAAGGCACAAACCCATCTCCTTCATCAGATGGTGGGCGCCGGAGAATTTTTCAGTTATAAACAGAACATAACGAATATCCACCGAAATTGACCGTTGCCACTCAGGAATGATGTAATAATCACCAATTACGCTCTCATAGGTCATGTCAAAAATTATTCCCACCTGCTCACCCTTAGCATTCAGAGTGGGCGAACCTGAATTTCCACCAGTAACATTGGAGGTATTGAGAAAACAGGCAGGAATATCTTTTAGAATAGGGTCTTCAAATCGTCCGAAATTTCTCCGCTTATAGAGCTCCTTGAGTTTATCGGGAACACGAAAGGGGAACTCACCTGTCTCCTTTTCCATAACGCCTTTCAGAGTGGTAATCGGCTTATAGACCACTGCATCTTTCGGGGTGTAACTTTCCACTATCCCATAGGTAAAACGGATGGTTCCATTGGCATCAGGAGCCAGTTTGCCTTCTTTCATCTCTAAGAGAGCAGCTTCGTAAATCTTTCTAATATCAGCTCTTTCCTGAGCCCATGCTTTGCTTTCTTCACGAACCACCTTAATTTCTTTTTCCAGCTCAACTGCCAAGTTAATAAAGGGATCATTCAATTTCATCAACTCCGTTGGTTTTAAGTCCAGAAGCTCCGGCCGTTTTTTCGGATCTCCAAGAATGGTATTTTTGTAAAGATTATTGACATATTCATCTATAGCCTTTTCAGACTTCTGGGAAAGGAGGGGTCTTAAGGCAGAGGGTATTTTTTCTAATGGCAAGTTCATCAGTTTTTTGAGCTGATATTTGAGAAATTCCCGGTCGGTTGCAAAAACATAACTGCGTTCAGCAAGTTGAACCCTCTGTTTGATATAAGGGAGGTTTCTATCTTGGTAGGCAGGTTCACGATCTTTATCCGACTTCCGACGTTCCTCGACTGTGCGGTAGATGGTGTAAGCGAGGGACAGGATGGTGGATCCATAATAAGGGCTGATGATATTTCTAAGCAGTTCATTCCTGGAATCAAAAATCTCGTAACGTTTCATGTAGTCAGTCATAAGATCAAAAACTCGACCGTATTTTTCCTGCCGATCAGGTGTAGCTTTAATCCAGGTTAGAACTTCTTTTTCCTGTTCCTTCTTTCTGGTTATGAGACTCACTTTTCCCATACCCTCTACTTTGCCTCGCATATTCTTGAGCGAATTGTAGAGGCCTTTAAGCATGGAAGCGTAGCGGATTTCTGTTTCTTTGTCTCCTTTGCTGGCTGATTCAATGAAGTTGATGATGTCCTTGAAATCTTGCATACGTTTGACCATAGCATTGAAATCATATTCTACTTCCACACTCAGATTATTACGGTATGTTCTTCCCGGATAACCCATGACAAAGGTAAAATCTCCTTCCTTTACTCCCTCGGTGGAAATCTTCAGCCAGACTTTCGGTTTGTATGGAACGTTATCTGGACTGTAGTTAACTCCAACCCCATCTTTTGAGACATAGGCTCTCAGGAAGGCAAAGTCGCAAGTGTGACGCGGCCACATCCAGTTGTCGATTTCACCGCCAAAATTGCCTAAATCCTGAGGCGGAGCGTAGACCAGACGAACATCTTTTATTCTTTTGAAGCGGTGAAGATAATACTGATTTCCGCTGAACATGGAGACCACGTTAGCTCTGATGTCTGGCCCTTCTTTTTCTGCTTCTGCAACAATTTCTTTAATAGTCTTATCAATAGCATCGTATTTCTGGCGAGGAGTCATACGCGGTTTTACCTTAGAAAGAACCCTAACAGTAACTTCCTCATACCCAAGAAGTATATCCACGGTATAACCCTGAGCAGGGATTTCCTCCTCTCGGGTTCGAGCCAGAAAGCCATGGGTAATATAATCTTTTTCTTTGCTGGAAGCCCTTTGAATAGCGCCAAAAGCCACATGATGATTGGTAAGGATAAGTCCTTCGGGGCTTACGAATTCTCCAGTTCCACCACCGAGATTCACCACAGCACTCATTAAGCCTGTGCCGTCGGTCTTGTAGAGGTCATCAGGATTCATTTTAAGTCCAAGCTCCTTGAGATTCAGAAGGCGTATCTGGTGGGGCATCCACATTCCTTCATCTGCAATTATGAGGAACGGACTGAGGAGCAACCCAAAAAGAAGTAATCCTCCAATTAATTTTACTCTCTCCTTCATCATTACCTCCTGATATCCTTATTAATTAACAGATTAAATTATTAACAAAAACTTCCGGAATGCAAGTTCTTCTAAAACCTTCACTTTTTCTCCCTCTCTGCTTTAATCCAATTCATTCCAACTATATCCACATAAATCTTTATCGCCAATAATATAACTGCCAGATATAAGATGATATTCTATTCCCTCTGTTGATCTTTAACCTATTTTAATTGTGGGGTTTTCAGCAGTATCAGGGAAATTCCACTTGCTAAGAGAAATGATTCGCTCTCGGCAGACATTGGATTTGTCTACTGAATTTACTTCTAAACTTATAACAGAAAGACCTCCTTTTTTTTCAGAGGGTTAAGGAATTTAAATTGAGGAAGCTATACTCTAATCCTATCCTTTCTAAATCCTTACCCTCCGCATGATATCCCTATATGACAATTCGCTTTGATCGATTAAAATATTTATTAAGAATGAAAGCAAAGGAGGCTGAAATGCTAACACAAGAGATAATCCAGAAAGCATTAACCTGGCTCATAGCCACAGGAATGAAAATCCTGCTGGTTATCATTATTGTGATGATTCTGTTCAGGTTCTCCAGAGTCTTTAGCAGGCATATGGAGAAGATCTTTCTTAGAGATCGGGAAGATGAAGAGTCCAAAAAAAGAGCTCATACTCTGGCAAATCTGGTGAATCAATCTATAAGGGTAGCTATTTTAATAATTACAGTTATAACTATTCTGTCCGCTCTTGATATTCAGATAGCACCTCTTTTGGCTACCGCTGGAGTGGCCGGCCTGGCTTTAGGTTTCGCTGCTCAGTCCTTAATAAGAGATGTTATAAATGGGTTTTTCATCGTTCTCTGGGATCAGATAAGAGTGGGAGATGTGGTCTCAGTGGCTGGTAAATCTGGGTTAGTAGAGGCAGTAAGCATCAAGATGACAGTTATTCGTGACCTGTCCGGGAATGTCCATTACATTCCCAATGGCTTGATTGATGTGGTTACTAATATGACCCAAGACTATTCATGTTATGTATTCGATGTGGGAGTCAGCTATTTTGAGTGTGTAGACCATGTCATTGAAACCATGAAAAAAGTGGATGAAGAGATGCGAGCTGTTCCCAGTATGGCTGATGATATTCTTAAGCCCCTGGAGGTTTTAGGTTTGGAAAGGTTTGACGAATCAGCAATGATAATCAGAGCCAGAATTACCACAAAACCTCTCAAACAGTGGCAGGTAGCCCGGGAGTTCAACCGAAGACTGAAAAAGGCATTTGACCGTGAGGGGATATCTATGCCTTTCCCGCATGTGACCATGTTTGTGGGTAAGGATAAATCAGGAAAATCAGACCCTCTGCCCATAAGAATTGAAAATACTGGAAGAGCAGAGAATTAATCAGAACCGTTCTTTCCCAAACAAAAAAATTCTTGAATTTCAAATAAAAAAACTCCTCAGCTCACGGAAACCTCACGGCGTAGAAAGGTTTCCAATTGTCTTTATTCCGATTCAATTCTTCAGAACCAATGAACCTCGATGGGAATCTCCGTCTAAAATTAATGCTCGGCATAAATAAAGGTCAATGTTTTCAGCCTATCTAAGATACCGCTAATAGTTTTTTCAGGATAATTATGATATACTGCATGCTATGATCAACTGGAATGAAGTTAGAGAAGCCTTTCCTATAACTGAAAATTGTATCTACTTTCAGAGCGCAGCTATGTCGCCCATGCCCGCACCTGTTCTTGAGGCTATAATAGAGGAATACCGAAAGCTCTCCATGTATGGTGATATTTATTGGATGAAAGATATGGCAAAATTTGAAAATCTTTGTGCCAGACTCGCTGGATTCCTCAATGCTGAGCCTGGAGGGGTGACCTTTGTCCAGAATACTTCCACAGCGACTTCTCTTCTGGCGCTCAGTTTTAAGAATCAGATTAAAAGACCTTTTAACATTGTCTCCATGAGGGACGAGTTCCCTGCTTCAACAGTGGGATTTGAATATCAAAATATAGAAATGCGTTATGTAGAACCTGTAGAAGCACGCTATCCCATAGAAACCATTCTCAAGAACGTAAATGAAGAGACACTTGCTGTGGTCACTTCCCATGTTCAATACTCCACTGGGTTTCGTCAGGATTTAAAAACCCTCGGCAAAGAGCTTAGGCGCCTGGGAATTCTCTTTGTAGTCAACTCCACTCAGGCATTTCCTTATTTTCCTGTAGATGTGAATGACTGTTCAGTAGACGTTTTGATGACTTCTCTCCATAAATGGGGTCTCACTGGCCACATTGGCTCAATGTTCTATACCTCTTCCAAGTTTCGCGAAAAGTTTCCATCGCCCATCGCTGGCTGGCTCTCCATCGACACCGAAGGTGGAAACTTTATCCACGCAGGTAAAAACATCCCTTTTCGTCTGCTTCGGTCTGCTCGGCGATATGAATTCGGCACATTTAATCTTCAACCACTTTTAGCTTTTGATAAAGCTTTGGATTTTATCTTCTCTATTGGGATAGAGAACATCCAGAAGAGAATTTTTGAACTTACCGACTATCTCATCCAGGCGCTAAAAGAATTTAAAGTAAAGATCATCTCCCCTGTTGCAAAAAAGGAGGAGCGTTCCGCAATTGTTTGTTTCACTCTGGACGAGGGAAATGATGAGTTTGTCAAGAAGTGCGCTGAAAAGAAAATTTTCATCACTTTAAGGAACCACAATATCAGAGTTTCGGTTAATATTTTTAATAATTTCTCCGACATCGACTGCTTGCTCGATGCAATAAAGGAATTTAAAGGTATATGATTATAAAGGTGGAATAAAAAATGAGGCGTGATATTCCTTTTTTCTTTTAAACAAGTAAAAATTATATTTGTGTAATTTGCCATGTTATGACTTTTCTAAGGCTTCTTCCCCTCCAAATTACAATCTTTTGCTGGTGAAAATATTATGATTGCGATTATTCTGGATAACTCAGAAAGTATGGAGGAAAAGCTGGCAAGCTTTGAAATAAAAATAAAATCTCTCAAAAAGGCTTTGTCCACTCTCGGAAAAAAGAAACAGAATTTTTAACCATCTGCCCGGAATTATCGTTGTTAAAGTATTTTTCTGATGAAGATGCCCTTCAATTGACCACGGTCATTGGTCAGGCAGTTCAGACTTCGGCTGTTTAAACCGTTGAAGAAAAAGGAGATGGCTGGCAGAAAAATAATGTTGAGTGAGTTAGTCATTCTTATCACCAACCCGACAGAAATATTTTAGAAATTCCCGGGCATAACATCCAATTGATTCGTCAAGCAAAACAAGTCTTCATTTATTCGTTTTGTTTAACATATATTCTCTGTAGTTTCTCCCTCTCGAGAGCCTTTTCATGGATGAAAAGAAAGCCGAGCTGTAAGAAGCCACTACAAAGAAACCGAGGAAAGGAGTGCAAGGCACAGTCGGAAAAGCTCTCTTCACAACGATAAGGAGGAGTGCCTGAAAATCCTCAGCGCTGGTTAGACCAAATCATTTACAAACCTATTCGAGTTCGCTCCGTAAGCCTGCTCCAATAAGGATAAGAAATAAAAATCCTCATCTTCTTTACCCGCTATGCAGTGGTTGATATAATCATCAAGCTCGCCTTCGATGCGGAAAGATGCCACCTTATCTGGTCGCATATTAATAAATCTTTCTGACCGCTGAGTCATCCGCCACATATTTCTTACAATTTTTTCTCTTCCCTGAAGGGAAAGATCTGAGTAATTCCTGACGCCTTTAAGCTCCGCAGCATTTTTGACCAGATATGAGCGATTCCTAATCCATTTTTACTCCTAAAGTCAAGTCACACTTATTACTACGAGAAAATTATACATTCCACCTCCTAACCTTCCTCCAGGGATGATAAGCTGGCGATTGTATCTTCTCCTCTCCTCTTCAGCATTAATCCTCAAATCCAAAATCTCATCCTTTACTTTTAGCTTTCTCTCCCCATTTCCCTGCAAAACTTCTCACCCCATCTAAAGAAAGTAATGGATAAACTCCTCTATAGCATCTCACTGTATTGTCTTTGTTTGCTTTCCTAAGAAGTTTTATTGAAAAGATAAGATCAAGTACTTTAGTATTTGGCACATGCTTATATACACTTTCTACAGATAGGGTGTATCTACTGTTGCACCACCGTAGATACTCCTTCTTCAAAAATTTGTTCGCATTATCGTAGTTGTCTATCCCCCTCAGCCCCATCTCCTTAAGGAGCCTGTCTTAAAAAAAATATAAACTCCTGTTCCCCTCTCCCCTTTGCCTGTGGACTGAATGCATTGATTAGAGTAATTACCAACTCATTCATCTGCTCTTTCTATCTGTCTCTCTTTCTGCTCCACTTCCACCTCATAGGGAACTCCTCCATGCCTATTAGTCCTGAAATGAGAGGCTTTATCAGTGTATAAAGCCATAAAAACCCTCTTCGCTCTATATATGCCCTTATCACTGACATGTTTGCCTACACTGTCTCAGAGGGATGAAATTCTGCATACAGAGAACCATCTCCATCATCTATCATAGTGATACGCCTCCAGCTCTCCTCCACCCCTCAATCCAGCGATGCTGGGATAAGTCCATCTGAACAAGCATCTCCGCCTTCGGCATCCTCCTCCTACTACGACTCACTCTTTTTCCGCTCATGGAAACCCTCATCCATTAAAATCTTCCTTGTACTCTCATAACTCAAACTTATTCCATGAGCTTCTTCGAGTGTCTCTTTAAAGTGAAGAATGTTGAAATCCCAATAGAGAGATTTTCTTAAATTGACAATTTCCTCTTTGAGGTTAAAGATGAAGGATTATTTGGCTTCTTCCTTAGAAGTCCATCAAATATGACATTACCTTGTATTTTTAAAAAAATATTATTCTAACTTAACGGGGTAAGATCTATTGCCTTTGAGACCTTTGTGGATACGGAGAGGTTTAAGGGAAAGGTTTATAAGGCATTGAACTGGCTACTCGGTATCACAGAAGGCAAAGGGGGATGTGGAACAGAGCAAAGACTTATTATCTTTATCTTTTGGAGAGGGTCTCTGAGATGGAAATTCTTATGAATTTAGCAGATGCTAAGATAAGGGAGTTTGAAGAGGAGAACAAGGAACTTAAAGATGAGAAGGATAATCTTCTTCACAGGATAAAGAGGTTATCAAGAAAATTCTTTAAGCCCAACATAAAGAGGAGTGAGAATAGGGAAATTTCAAGGAGGGGTTAGATGACTTGAAGATAGAACCCAAAAACAATCCTCGAGAGAGACAGCTAAGACTAAATGTGATCATGAGGAAGGTAACCTGAGGACCATGAAGAAATACTTTCATCCCGAGGATGACGGAAAAACAAGTATGGACTATTAGGTGCAATGAATTTTTGGAAAAACTTGCCTTTTACTTTTACAAGATTTTTAACAATTCTAAGGGACTTTGAACTTACTCATGAAAGAATTCTCCTTTCAAATATCTGGTATAAATCCCTAGCATAGATTTTTTCTTTTCCGGATTTTCGTGGGATTAAGAGAAATTGAAACTGAGGGAGTAGGGATAATTTATTAATTTTTCCTCTTCTTTACTTAATGCTTCCAAAACTTTTTTCCAGAACACGTTGGAATTTTGAATTATTCATATCCACATTTCTACACTTTTGATGGATTTTTCCAAGATAACTCTAAAAATCAATTAAAAGAATTCGGAAATTCATCCAGATTTAGTTCTTAAATTCTTGAAAAAAGTCAATTCATTCTAAAAAATTGCTTTTCGAAAATCTCGTTCATAGTCTCTATTTCTATTTTCTCGATTTTAAAGTAAAATATTGCTATGAAAATAAAGGAAATCTTTACTGATAAAGCTCCAAAACCCGCGGGTCATTACTCCCAGGGTTTGGTTCTCGGAAATCTCCTTTTCATTTCAGGACAGCTTCCCATTGATCCATTAACTGGTGAGAAGAAAACAGGTTCTATAGAGGAGCAGGCATGGCAAGTGCTTAAAAATATTAAAGAAATACTTGTTGCTGGTGGAACTGACATTAAGCATGTTTTGAAAACAACAGTTTATATTTCTGACATCGGGCTTTGGGATAGATTTAACAAAGTATATTCTGAATTCTTCGAAGAGCACCGCCCTGCTCGCTCCGTGGTTCCCACAAAGGAACTCCATTATGGCTTCCAGGTGGAAATTGAAGCCATAGCTTGGATACCTGATGAGGAATAGATTTAAAGCTAAATTTATTTGCTTGGAATGTGGCTCAGAATATCCTCTTAATTTACCTATTTGGAAGTGTGAGTGCGGTTCCACTCTCGATATTGAATTTGAAAAAAAAGTAAAACTCAAAAAAATCCATAAAAAAAGATTTTCCATATGGAGATACAGGGATGTCTTACCTGTGGAAAGCGACGATAATATTGTTTCCTTGGAAGAGGGATTCACTCCTCTTTTAAAGATGGAAATTTTTAAGAAAAACATTTTTCTAAAGCTTGATTTTCTTTTTCCCACGGGTTCCTTTAAAGATAGGGGAGCATCCGTTCTCGTAAGTAAGTTGAGGGAACTTAGAATAAAAAGAGTAGTAGAAGATTCTTCTGGAAACGCTGGTTGCTCCATATCTGCATACTGTGCTAAAGCAGGTGTTTCTTGTGAAATTTTCGTTCCTGAAAGAGTCTCTCTATCGAAGCTTGCTCAGATTAAGATGTATGGGGCTAATGTTAACTTGGTTAAGGGTAAAAGGGAGGATGTAGCTAAATCTGCCCTTCTTTCTGCTGAAAATTCATACTATGCAAGTCATGTGTGGAACCCATTTTTCTTTCAGGGAACAAAGACCTTCTCTTATGAAATGTGGGAACAGCTCGATTTCCGTATTCCCGACCTGATAATATTGCCTTTGGGAAATGGAACGCTTCTTATCGGAGCTTACAAAGGTTTCAAAGAGCTTTACGACTCGGGTATGGCGAAGAAAATTCCCAGTTTTTTAGCAGTTCAGGCTGATTCCTGTTCTCCCGTTTATAAAATTTTTAAGGAGAATTTAAATGAACTTCCTGAGATGGAATCAGGGGAAACTCTTGCAGAGGGAATATCAGTAGCAAAACCTCCAAGATGGCGTCAGATAATAAAAATAATTAGGGAAACCGATGGAGATGTTATAAAAGTAAATGATGAGGAGATCTTAGAGGGAGCTTTTGAGCTTGCAAGAAGAGGGATATATTGTGAACCTACCTCTGCTACTTCTATTTCTGCTCTTAAGAAATACAATTTCAAGGGGGAAAAAATAGTGGTGGTGCCTTTAACAGGGCACGGTTTAAAAGCTACAGAAAATTATCTTAAATTTCTGGAGGTATATAAATGATATTTAAAAAGGGCTCAATACTTCTAATCATCTGTGTTTCTTTCATCTTTTCCATTCATGGACAGGACAAGTATTTCAATCTCAACAACCAAGACAGAGAATGGGTGGATAAAACTTTGAAGGGAATGAGTCTGGACGAGAAAATTGGACAGCTCATAATGGCACCATTTTCAGGGAGATTTGTGAATATTAAAAGTGATTATTTTAAGAGGCTTTCTAATTTGATTAGAACTTATAATGTGGGAGGTTTCATACTTTTTGGTGGAGAGATTTACGAGGCAAGCATTTTAATTAACGAGCTTCAGAAGATTTCAAAAATTCCTCTATTTATAGCCTCTGATCTGGAGAGAGGAACAGGAAACCAACTTACAAGAGCTGTTTCTTTCCCTTTCCTGATGGCAATAGGAGCAACTGGCTCAGAAGATTACGCTTATTTCCAAGGAAAGATCACTGCTCTTGAAGCCAGGTCTGTGGGAATTAACTGGACATTCGCTCCTGTTGTGGATGTAAATTCCAATCCCGACAATCCCATAATTAATATAAGAGCTTTCGGCGAAAATCCAGAACTTGTTGCCAGATTAGGAATCGCATTTATAAAAGGTTGTCAGGATAATAAATTAATTGCAACTGCCAAGCATTTTCCAGGGCATGGAGATACATCTCTTGACTCTCATACAACCCTTGCTTTTATAGATGCTGACAGCGAAAGGCTCAACCAGGTAGAACTTTATCCCTTTAAGCTGGCTATTAAAAATGGTGTGAAATCCATAATGACAGCCCATGTATCAGTTCCAAAAATTGACGGTGATATTCCCTCCACTCTATCTGAAAAAATTATAAAGGGAATTTTAAGGACTGAGCTGGGCTTTAAAGGACTTGTGGTAACAGATGCCATGGACATGGGAGGAGTATCAAATAATTACTGGGTGGGAGAGGCCGCATTGAAAGCGATAATTGCTGGAGCAGACATGGTTCTTATGCCTCCTGTTATAACTTCAGCTTTTGAGACTATCAAAAGTGCGTTGAAAAGCGGAGTAATAAGTGAAAAGAGAATCGATGAATCGGTGAGGAGGATTCTTTCTGCAAAAGCTTGGCTGGGCATTCACAAAAATAGATTCGCACACCTTGAAAGCATAAAAAGAAACCTTGCTGAACCTGCAAACCTTGAAAAAGCTGATAAAATAGCCAGCGATTCCATAACCCTTCTCAGGAATCAGGACAAAATAATTCCTATTGATCCAAAGAAAAACGAAAAGGTTCTCCTTCTTGCCATCACAGACGAGAACAATCCCACCCTTCCATTACCATTTATTAACGAGGCAAAAGTTGGATATGAAAAGATTGAAACTGCAATTATCAATAACGAGACAGATGAAAAAACTTTGTTATCCATCCTGGAAAAATCGGACAATTGCTATGCCACTGTAGCAGGAATTTATGTGAGGACAGTGGCATTGAAAAATACTGTGGCATTACCTGATAAACTTGCAAATTTCATAAATATTCTTTGCAAAATGAAAAAACCCTTTGTTGCAATTTCTTTTTCAAATCCTTATATAGTGAGACAATTCCCAGAAATAAAAAATTATATATGCGCATATGGGTATTCAGAAATTTTACAGAGAGCAGGAGCTAAAGCAATATTCGGTTTTACTGATATAAAAGGGAAATTACCTGTCTCTGTTCCTGGGATTTTTAAGGTGGGAGAAGGGATTTACTCTCCTAAAATAGAAACCGGTCTCAAAATTGTTGAACCTGAAGAAGTGGGTGTATCCCAAGAGTTGCTCGAAAATGCGAGTAAAATTATTGAAATTTCAATAAAAGATAATGCTTTTCCAGGCGCTACAATTGCAGTGGGAAGGAAGAATGGCTTATTCATGCTAAAAGGATTTGGAAAATTGACATATAATGAAAACTCAGCACCAGTAAAAATTGATACCATCTATGACCTTGCATCCCTGACAAAGGTGGTAGCTACCACCACAGCTTGTATGAAGCTTTACGAAGATGGTATTTTAAAACTAAATTTTAAAGTCTCCTCTTTCTTCCCCGAGTTCGGAAAAAAAGGAAAGGAGAAAATCACCATTTGGCATCTCCTCACACATTCTTCAGGTCTTCCTGCATACAAGAGATATTTTCTGGAAGTTAAAGGGAAAGAAAATATTATTAAAAGAATTTGCGAAGAAGAATTGGAATACGAGCCAGGAACAAAATCTGTTTATTCAGATCTTGGGCTTATACTTATGGGAGCCATAGTAGAAAAATTAACCGGTGAAAGACTTGAAAATTATTTGAAAAGAATACTCTTTGATCCTCTTGAAATGAAGGATACCATGTTTAACCCCCCAAAAAACTTGCTCCCAAGAATTGCTCCCACTGAGGATGACCCATGGAGAAAGAGAGTAGTTAATGGAGAGGTTCATGATGAGAATGCTTTTGCTATGGGAGGAGTATCCGGTCATGCAGGGTTATTCAGCACAGCTCATGATCTTGCGAAATTCTGCCAGCTCCTTCTCAATGGAGGTATATATGATGGAAAAAGAATTTTAAAGAGAAGCACCATAGAGAAGTTCACAAAGAGAGTTGATATTCCAGAGAGTACAAGGGCTCTCGGATGGGATACTCCCTCAAAGGAAGGAAGTAGCGCTGGGAGATTTGTTTCCCCAGAGGCTTTCGGACATACTGGATTCACTGGAACTTCTATATGGATTGACCCTAAAAAGGATATCTTTGTAGTATTCCTCACCAACAGAGTCCATC
>FWWM01007331.1_pt1 | contig 22245 bp, 16 predicted proteins | sample 2228351 | NCBI WGS metagenome assembly FWWM01 (sample SAMEA103939774, study PRJEB20133) | metagenome
CCACTCCCTCTCCCTGGATGGGGGAGGGATACGTGGGTGCATTCCACATTGGGGGCAGCCGCCTTCAGACTGTCATTCTGAGCCGAAGCCCTGACCCTGAGCGTAGCGAAGGGAAAGGGGAAGCGAAGAATCTCTAGTTCGCACCTCGGAGACCCTTCGCTGCGCTCAGGGTGACAAACTCGCCCCAGATATGGAATGCACCCGGATACGTCGCAGTTTGACAGGGCACCCGCCCCAGGCTATAATGTTCCCTGGGCCAGCCGGGAGCGGCTGGCGTTATTTTGCAGGTGGAGCAGGAGACGAAGACCGTATGCGCGAACGGGCCTCACGCTGGCTGATCCTGATCATCGCCATCGCACTGATCGCTGCCTGGGTCGCCTGGCCGCAGAACCCCGGCATCCATCTTTTCGGCCTGGATCGCAGCCTGGATTTGCGCCTGGGCCTGGACCTGCGCGGTGGCCTGGAGGTCCTCTTAGAGGCCGACACCACCGGCCCGGTGTCACGCAGCGACATGGAGGTGGCCAGGGTGATCATCAACCGGCGCATCAACGCCCTGGGCGTGGCAGAGCCGTTGATCCAGGTCGTGGGCAACAACCGCATCAGCGTCAACATCCCCGGCATTCAGGACCCGGAAGCGGCCATCGCCTCCATCAGGCAGACCGGCCTGCTGGAATTCGTGGACCCCGCTGGCGACATCCTGGTGGAGGATCAGGCGATCCAGACGGACTGCGCGGTGCCTCAGCCCGGTGGCACCTGCCTGACGGCGGAGCAGGCGGGCCTCAGCGCCACCCCGCCTGTGACAGCCACCGCGCCGATCACGGGGACCACGCCGGTCACGCCCACCGGCAAGGTGTACCACACGGTGATGACCGGCGCCATCCTGGCCGACGCCCGGCCCAGCCGGGATGAGATCGGGCGCTGGCAGATCGAGTTTACCCTGACCTCGGAGGGCAGCCGCCTGTTCGCGGATTACACCAGCCAGCACGTCGGCGAGAGCCTGGCGATTGTCCTGGACAAGAAGGTCTTGTCCGCCCCGCGCATCCAGTCAGCCATCACCGGCGGGCAGGGTGTGATCACCGGCAACTTCACCGCTGAGGAGGCCCGGCGCCTGGCCGACCTGCTGAAATACGGTGCCCTGCCTGTGCCCCTCAAGATCATCAAGAACAGCACGATTGGCCCGACGCTGGGCGAAGACTCTGTGCGCCAGAGCCTGATCGCGGGCGTGGTGGGGTTACTGGCTGTGGCCACCTTTATGATCGCCTATTATCGCCTGCCGGGCATCCTGGCGGTGGCGGCCCTGCTGATCTACGCGACGATCACCATCGCGCTGTTCAAGCTCATCCCGGTGACGCTAACTCTGCCGGGCATCTTCGGCTTCATCCTGTCTATTGGCGTGGCGGTGGATGCCAACGTGCTGATCTTTGAGCGCATGAAGGAGGAGCTGCGCCGTGGCCGGCGCGTGGACGCCGCCGTAGATGCGGGTTTCGCCCGCGCCTGGCCGTCCATCCGCGATTCCAACGTCTCCACCATCATCACCTGCATCATCCTGTTCTGGTTCGGCTCAACCTTTGGCGCCAGCATCGTGCAGGGCTTCGCGGTGACGTTGTTCCTGGGTGTGGCCGTCAGCCTGTTCACCGCCATCACGGTCACGCGCACGTTCCTGCACCTGGTGCTGGACCGGGTGGACTTCAGCGAGCGGCATGCCTGGTTTGGCATCTAAGGGCGCTCAGGACAGGCTCTGTCTTTCAGGGTTTAGGGACACGTATGTTTAACATTGTAGAGAAGCGCTATTGGTACTTTGCCCTGTCGCTGGCCGTGATCATCCCCGGCCTGATCTTCATGGGGCTGAACCTGGCCCGGAGCGGCGAGATCTTACCTCTAGCGATTGACTTTAAAGGCGGCTCGCTCCTGGAAGTGGAGTTCACCCAGCCGCTGCCGGAGATCCAACCGGCGGAGGTCAAGGACTTCCTGGTGAATCAAGTCGGCCTGGCCGGGGATACCCAGGTGCAGCGGTCGGGTGACCGTGGCCTGATCATCCGCACGGAGACCATTGACGAGGCCAGGAAGAACGAGGTCCAGAGCAAACTGGCCGAGCATTATCACGTGGCGCTGGATCTGTCCAAGCAGCGCTTTGAGTCGGTCGGCCCGGCGGTGGGCAACGAGGTGACGCGGGCCGCGCTGCTGGCGGTGCTGGCGGCGTCGGTGGGCATCCTGCTGTACATCGCCTTTGCCTTCCGCCAGATGCCCAAGCCCCTGCGCTATGGCACCTGCGCGATTATCGCCATGCTCCACGATGCGCTGGTGGTGACTGGCGCAGCGGCGATCTTCGGTCATTTTCTGGGCTGGCAGGTGGATGCTCTGTTCCTGACGGCGCTGTTGACGGTGATCGGCTTCTCGGTGCACGATACCATCGTGGTGTTTGACCGCATCCGCGAAAATCTCCTCAAGTTCCGCGGCGAGCCGTTTGAGGCCATCGTCAACCACAGCATCGTGCAGACCCTGGACCGCTCCATCAACACGCAGCTTGTGGTCATGTTCACGCTGACCTCGCTGGCTCTCTTTGGCGGCGCAACCATCCGCCACTTCGTAGTGACTATGATGGTGGGCATCCTCAGCGGCACGTACTCCTCCATCTTCAATGCGGCGCCGCTGCTGGTGGTGTGGGAGAACGGTGAGATCGGCCAGTTCTTGCGGCGGCTCTTCGGGCGTGGCGCCCCGGCCACGCCCAAGCTGAGCGCCTGAGGGGGGACGGCTCCGCGCCAGGCCGGTGATGGAGCGAAGGCCCATGTCCACCACAACCCTGGCGGATCAGCCCCCGCCCACGATCCTGATCGCGACCAGGGAGGCATCCAGCCGCGATCTCCTGTGCGATCTGCTGCGCCCGGAAGGGTACCGGTTCGTCATGGCTGCCGACGGCCTGACGGCATTGAACTGCGTGGCGACCCAACCTATTGACCTGATCCTGCTGGATGCGCTCCTGCCTGGGCGGGATGGCTACGAAGTCTGTCGCTGGTTAAAATCCGACCCCGCCACCGCAACACTCCCCATCCTGATGATCATGACCAGCGGCGGGATGGAAGAGGAGCAGAAGAGCATAGAGGCGGGGGCCGATGACCTGCTCATCCAGCCCTTTAACGCGGTGGAATTGAGGGCGCGCGTCCGCTCGCACCTGCGCCTGAAGCGGCTTCACGATGCACTGGAGGCGGGCAGGCGCGAGTTGGAGGTGCAGGTAGCAGAACGCACAGCCCAGTTGCGGCAGGCCCTGTCTAAGCTGGAAGAGCTGGATCGCCTGCGCTCGCAGTTTGTCTCCTCGGTGTCGCATGAGCTGCGCACGCCGCTCATGTACGTCAAAGGCTGGATTGACCTGTTGGCGGAGGGGGCGTTGGGGGCGCTGACGCCGGAGCAGAAGGAGGCGGTGGAGCGGGCGCAGGAGGGGGCGCGCCAGTTGACCCGGCTGATTGAACATGTCCTGGATTTCGGCCAGTTGCGCGTGGCCTCGTTCCAATTTGAGCCGGTGCGCCTGTCTGAGACCGTCGCCGATGTGGTCAAGGCCCTGGCGCCCTCCGCCACGGAGTACCACATCGCGCTGGACGTGAGCGTCCCTGACGACCTGCCCCCTGTGCGTGCTGATCGCCGTTATCTCTCCCAGGCGCTGGGCGAACTGGTGGACAATGCCATCAAGTTCAGCCCGCCCCAGGGGCATGTCCTGATCACTGCCCAATTGGACCTGCGGGCCGGGGATAAGGTGCTGGTGGCAGTCAGCGATCAAGGCCCTGGCATCCCGCCCGACCGCGTCCAGGAGATGTTCCATCCTTTTGTGCAATTGGAACCCTCTGTGCGGGGTGGGCAGGGTGGCATCGGGCTGGGGCTGGCGCTGGCCTCTCTGGTGCTGGCCGGGCATGGCAGTGAGATTGAAGTGGATAGCCGCTTGGGTGCGGGGAGCACCTTTCGCTTCAGACTGGCGATAGCGGAGACCCACTCTGAGTCGTCGCAATAGCTACCATCTCTTCTGGCGTGTTCTCCTGGCGACCGTCCAATTAGAGCGGCTGCCCGGCGCCGTGGTCGCCCTGGTGCTTGTCCTGCTGGCCTGGTCGGTGGGCAGCCTCTGGTCAGGCCTCGGCCTGCCCGCCGCCTATGGCGCGGGCCTGTTGCAGTTGGCCTCCAGCCTGGGGGACTGGGCCATGCTGGCCTTGCTCGTGGCGCGGGGGCGCTCCTATGGCCCGGTCAAGCCGCCTCTGCTGGGACTGGCTTTTGTACGCGGTTTCCTGGGTGCCCTGCTGGCCCTGCCGCTGCTGTCCGATCCGGCAGCCGAGCGAGAATGGCTGTGGGTTGACCTGATACTCCAGGCTGGCCTGAGCATCCTGGCGATCTACGCCACCTGGATTGAACCCTTCCGTCTGGGCCTCACAGAGGTGGCGCTGAATGCCCCCCACCTGGGCCAGTCAGGCCAACCCATCCGCCTGCTCCATCTCGCCGACCTGCACCTGGAGCGCATCACGCTGCGCGAGCGCCAGCTTCTGGCGCTAATGGAGCGAATCCAACCGGACCTGATCGTCTTCACCGGCGACGTCCTCAACCTGTCCTTCGTGCGCGACCCCCAGGCGGTGGAGGAGGCCCGGACCCTGATGCGCCACTGGTGCGCGCCCTATGGCGTGTATGCCGTGCGTGGCAGCCCGCTCGTGGACGTGGACGGGTGGGTGGAGCGTATCTACGCCGGGCTGGACCACATCGCCTTCCTGCGCGACGAGGTGCGGGTGGTGAATGTTGGCGGCAGGCAGATCGCCCTTGTGGGCGTAGAGTGCACGCATGAGCGCGAGGACGACCTGCCACGACTGCGCCGGGTCCTGGCGCGTGTGCCTGCGGGCATGTACACCGTCCTTCTGTATCACTCGCCCGACCTGGCGCCGGAGGCGGCGGCCTGGGGCGTGGACCTGTACCTGTGCGGGCACACACATGGCGGCCAGATTCGCCTGCCCGTCATCGGGGCCTTGCACACCAGTTCGGCCTGGTGGAAACGCTTTGAGATGGGCCGTTACCAGTTGGGCAGCATGACCCTGTACGTCAGCCGGGGGATCGGCATGGAAGGCATGAGCGCACCCCGCGCCCGCTTCCTGGCCCCGCCGGAAATCACCCTGTTCGTGCTGAGCGCAGCGAAGCATCTGGGGGCGCGACCTGACCCTCGCTCCCTCCCCTACGAGGGGAGGGGCTGAGGGAGAGGTTGTGTTTGCCGCAGCGTTTACGCTGCGGCCTGGACGCCCCACCGTTTACGGTGGGGTAGCTGAAAGCTGACAGCTGAAACCGGCTTCACCGCCTGGGGAAGCGCTTCACCACGGTCGCCTCGCTGGGCACAGGCACACGGTCGCCCACCTTGAGTTCGGCGCCGGGTTTGGCCGCCCCCGCCCCGCTCAGGATGCCGATAGGCGTTCCCTCGGCCAGGTAGCGGCGGTCAATGTAGGCCTGGCCGAGCAGATAGCCTTCGGTGTCAATGGCGCAACTGGTCACCGCGCCGATCACCTGGCCCTTGCGGTTGAGCACCGGATCGCCCAGCCTGGGCAGGCGCACGCCCTTCTCGTTCATGCGGAAGCGGACGACCTCCATTGTGCGGGTGCGTTCGCTTTCAATGTAGGCACGGCGCCCCACGAAGAAAGGCTTCCACAGCTTGACGAAGTTGCCGAAGCCCGCCCCCCCCGGCGAGATGTCCAGCGGCCCGGCGAGTTCGTGGCCGTACAGCGGCAGGCCCGCCTCGGTGCGCGTGCTATCGCGGGCGCCCAACCCCACCGGCTTGAGGCCAAAGGCCTCCCCGATCTCCAGCAGCCGCTGCCACAGTTCGGCTGCCCGGTCGGGGTGCACGAACAGCTCAAAGGACAGGGGCTCGCCGGTGTAGCCGGTGCGCGAGACGATCAGGTCAAAGCCGCCCACGTTGAGACGGGCGAGTTCGGTGCGCTTGAGCGCAGCAAGCCGCTTCCTGACCGCCCCGTCCTCGGCCAGCGCCTGCAAAATCTTGAGGGAATTCGGGCCTTGCAGCGCCAGGTCCACGCGGCGGTCCTCCCCGGAAGATGGGTCGCGCAGGTCGCGCAACGTCGCCTGGGGGGCACGTATCCAGGGGCGGCTGTGGCTGAGGCGCACCTGGTGGGCATTGACCGCGTTGAGCCAGGCCCAATCCTTGTCGTTGTTGGCCGCATTGACCACAAGCATGTAGCGCTCCGCCTCAATCTGATAGATGATCAGGTCGTCTATCACCTTGCCGTCAGGGTCAAGCAGGTAAGAATAGGCGGATTGGCCGGGCTTCAGGACGCCGACCTCATTCGTTGTGAGCGTGTCCAGGAACGCGGCGGCATTCGGGCCGCTGACCTCCAGCACGCCCATGTGGGCTACGTCAAACAGCCCGGCGGCGGTGCGCACGGCGCGGTGCTCCTCGCTCACGCTGGTGTACCAGACGGGCATCTCCCAACCGGCAAAGGGGACCATCTTGGCGCCAAGCTGCCTGTGCACCTGATACAGCGGGGTGCGCTTCCCAGTACCGGGCTGCAGCCCGGTTGCTTCAGCGGGTTCGCTCCAGGTGAAGGGCGGGAGTTCAGGGCCTGTGGCGATGGTCTGGGCCGACTGGCCGATGAAGAAGGGCTTCTCCATGCGCACGGTGGAGCTGGACGGCGCCTGGGGCAGGGCGGGAGCCCTCTGTTCTCCATCCTTCTCGCGCACGATGACCGGCCCAGGGAGCTTGGCATACACATCCCCACCGAAGTCCACATACCCATCAGAGAGCGCGCGCAGCCAGGCAGCAACGCGAGGCGCGGATGCTGCCGGGATGGTGAGCAGGAAGCGCGTCTTCTCTGCGCCGGGGCGGGTGAGGGCGCCTGGTGTCAGTGTGCCGTCTTTATAGCCGACGAAGGTGGGTTGCACGTCGCCCGGCTGGAGATGATAGACGTCGTTGGTTGTGGCATAGTGCAGAAACTCGCGCGCCCGTTCGCCCTCAAGCTCCAACGTGGCCACCTGGTCCCTCATCCCCACCTCTGACGCCGGGGAAAAGGACGGTGGGGTAATGAACCAGAAATGGGGGTAGCCGGAACGGCGCGGTTCAAAGTCCAGCCCGGCGGCCTCAGCCATCTCAGCCACCTCCAATTTGACGCTCTCCAGGACGTCAAAGTCCACCTTGGCGCGGAACGTGTCACCGGTCACCCCTTCATAAACGAAGGGCCAGCAGGCATGAAGCAGGCGGGCGATCAGGCCGGCCAGGCGCTCCATCTCCGGCTCCTTCAGGCCACGCTGCGTCACCCAGGTCGTACCCAGGCGCAGGCCGCTCGCCTGACCCGCGCCCTTATCGCCGGGGATCGTGTTGCGATTCACCACAATACCCGCCAGCTCCAGGATGCGGGCGGCAATATCGCCCATAAGCGGCGTCCCGTCCGGCCCTTTCACCGACTTGCAGTCCACCACCAGCAGGTGCGTGTCCGTCCCCCCGTAGGGGATGCGCAGGCCGTTGGCGGCCAGACAGGCCGCCAGGTGCTGGGCGTTGCGCACGACCTGGGCCATCAGCGCACGAAATGCCTCGGTCCGCGCCAGCTTGAAGGTGACCGCAAGCGCCACGAAGACATTGGTATGCGGGCCGCCCTGCTCGCCTGGGAAGACCGCCCGGTCAATCTTATACGCCAGGTCCTCCTTCGTGGTGAGGATACAGGCCCCGCGCGGCCCACACAGGGTTTTATGTGTGGTAAACACGACGACGTCAGCATAGCCGACCGGCGAGGGGGCCACGCCAGCGGCGACCAGGCCGGCGGTGTGGGCGATGTCGGCCATGAGCACCGCGCCGACCGAGTCCGCGATCTGGCGGAAGCGCGCCCAATCGGGCATCCAGGGGTAGGAGGTGTAGCCAGCGATGATCATCCTGGGCCGGTGTTGCTCGGCCAGCGCCTGAATCTGGTCATAGTCCAGCCCTTCGCTGACCGGGTCCACCTCGTAGGAGACGATGTGATAGTGCTTACCGGAACGGTTGACCGGGCTGCCGTGCGTCAGGTGGCCGCCATGAATCAGGGACAGGCCCATGACGGTGTCACCGGGCTGGCAAACGGCCTCATAGATGGCGTTGTTTGCGGGTGCGCCGGAGAGCGGCTGGACATTGACGTAAAGCCTGTCGGCGGGCACCTGGGGCGTGGCGAAGGCCTCGGCGCAACGGCGGCGGGCGAGTGCCTCGGCGATGTCCACATACTCCACGCCCCTGTAATAGCGCGGGTCGCCGTAGCGGCGGTAATGGGCCAGTCGCCGCTCGTAGTCCAGGATCTCCTCCTCGGTCAGCCAGCGGGTTTCCGGGTTGGGATAGCCCTCCGCGTACAGGTTCTGGAAGCGGGAGCCCAGCGCTTCCAGGACGGCCTGAGGCGCGCTGCTCTCCGAGGCGACAAGGATGAGTTTGCGGGCCTGGCGCTCAGACTCAAACGCGATGAGATCGGCGACATCTGGATCGATCTCGCGCAGGCTGCCGCGAATTAAGAAGTCACGGGTCATCATAGGATAGACTCCTCAACGGGTGGAAGTACGGGCCAGCACGCTGTGCCCCTCTGAGTTCCTCTGAACTCTCCCATTCGTGTCATGCCAGGCGCAGCGAAGCACCTTAGCTTCGCACGTAACAGACCCTTCGCTGCGCTCAGGGTGACATTTAAACAGGTGCTTATCAGTCAAACGTTGCTGATTATAGAATCAGGGAAGAGGAAAGGCAAGCTTTGAGTAGCGCTCAGCTTTCAGCCCAATCGCCCAAAGGCCACAACTGAAAGCTGAGCGCTGAGCGCTGACTGCTATTAGTGACTTACCTCTTGATCTCCCGGTACAGCCACCAGAAGCGCTCCGGCGGGTAAGCCGGAGCCAGTATCGGGTCCCAGATGAACGGGCCAACGCCAGATAGGCCCTTGAACTGGCTGTCCAGGGCGGCCAGGCGGTTCTGAACCGGCGCAAGGTCAGCGCGGCTGTATTTCGCCGCCTCCTCCAGGAGCAGCGCGAGCATGGTGCGCACCTCGGCCTGGCTGGGATAGTTATCGGCGCAGGTGGCGCGGCTCTCCAGGCAGTCTTCTGTGATATAGCGCGCCCAGGCGTTCAGCCGTGCTTCCATCTCGCGCGCCAATTTGGCGCCATAGATCGTGGTCCAATGGCCGATGATGGTTTCAACGCGCCGGTTGAGCGCGTCAAGCGCCGCGCGTTGCTCTGGCGAGAGCCGGTCGCGCAGCGCATTCAGGCGATGGCGGCGCAACAGCAGGCCGCCGAGCGTCATCTTGGGGAAGCGGCTGCTCATGGGGCCGTGGACATCCATCTGCCAGTACAGCACATCGCGCTGCAGATAGATCTCCAGCTCATCCGCCATCGCCTGGGCGATGGCCAGATCAAAGCCCAGATCGGCCACGTCAGTTTAAGCGCTCAGGGCGCTTATAGATGGGGACCCCCTGGATTGCGCTCCAACGCGCCTTGCCGCCATCCAGGTGCCATTCGTACACCATCCGCCCCTGGGGGTCTTCGTAGCGGAAGGCGGGCTTGAAGCCCAGGACGCGGCTAAAGCCCAGGAGCATATCCTCCGGCAGGTCCTGGGGGGCGCGGACGATCAACCATTGCCTGGGCTGCCACTCCATTTCAAAGGGCAGGGTGCGCCACGTGCCCCGGCAGAGGAAGGGCGGCTCCGCCCGGACGCAGTCAAAGCGCACCTGGGGCAGGCGGGCTGCCCAGAAGGTGCTGTGCAGGCGCTCTTCAATAAAATAAGGCCGGTGCTCCGGCTCCTTGTAGAACCAGGTACGGGCAGTAGAAGCCATACGCCTCCTTCATTAACATTCCAAGCTCAATACTCGTAGAAACCCCGGCCGGTCTTACGACCCAGATGACCCGCCGCGACCATCTTGCGCAGAAGTGGGCAGGGACGGTACTTATCATCCCCCAGGTCCTTATGCATGACCTCCAGGATGTTCAGGCAAATGTCCAGCCCGATCAGGTCGGCCAGCGCCAGCGGCCCCATGGGGTGATTCAGGCCCAGCTTGACCGCCGTATCAATGGCTTCACGCGTCCCCACGCCTTCCATCAGCGCATAAAAGGCCTCATTGAGCATGGGCAGCAGGATGCGATTGACGATGAAGCCAGGGTAATCCTGGGCTTCTACGGGCGTCTTGCCCAGCTTCTGGCTGAGGGCCATGATCGTGTTCAGCGTCTCGTCGGTTGTCGCCAGCCCCCGGATGATTTCCACCAGCGGCATGAGCGGCACGGGGTTCATGAAGTGCATGCCGATGACCTGGCCGGGCCGTTGCGTTGCGGCAGCTAACTCAGTGATGGAGATGGATGAGGTGTTCGTCGCCAGGATAGTGTGAGGGCGGGTGAGACCATCAAGCTGACGCAGGACCGATTTCTTGACCTCGGCGTTCTCAAAGACGGCCTCAATGACCACGTCGGCCTCGGCGGCCACCTCAATGCGCGTTGAGGTCTGGATATTTTCCAGCGCGGCGCGCTTCTGTTCGTCGCTGATCTTGCCTTTCTCATGCAGCCTGGTGACCGAGCTAGCAATCGTTTGCAGGGCCTTGCGGATCTGGTTCTCATCCACGTCCACCATCAACGTGCGAAAGCCCGCCTGGGCACACACCTGGGCGATACCATTGCCCATTGTGCCGGCGCCAATCACAGCGATCGTCTGGATGTCCATTGGGCCTCCTCTCATCCGTGTGAATTGCCGAGTCTATCCAGGAACGTGGCAAGTTGCTTAAGCAGGGCAGGCTTGTCCATGACCACGACTTCGCCGCCTGGGTGGAAGCCCGGCGGCGGCGCCTGAAGCTGACGCGGGTCCACCGAGGTCAGGATGACGGGAATGGCCGGGCGGCCCAGACGGCGTCGCAGGATTTCCAGGAGTGTCCAACCTGTGGCGATATGGGCGAACAGCAGGTCCAGGATGATCAAGGCCGGGCGCTCCCGCTCAGGGCCATCAATAATCAAGTGCGGGTCGGAGAACAGCTCAACCCGGTGGCCGGCCTCCGTCAGCATATCGGACATCAGGCGGAGGAAATCCGCATCGTCGTCAATGACCCAGACTAAATGTGACATGATGCTTAAGCGGTTCCGGGCCTATCATAACAGGGGTAGCGCCACTCTGTCAAATGGCCGCTGTGGGAGGGGCGGGGCAATGCCAATTCCCTCCCCCGCAAGTCCGCCGGGGGATAGAATCCCCCGGCTACTCATATCAAACCCGCTACGCGGGTTTCTCAAAAGAAGCCGCCGATTAGAAATCGGCGGCGGCCTTTCCCCTCCCCCTGGACGGGGGAAAGCCAGGGAGGGGGTGAAGCCCTTATCTGAGATTGTCCTTAAATTTTTTAAGATTGGATGGGGGGAGGCCCGATTTGACCTGGTGGGTACCTGGTTATAATAATAGAGCATGATCACCCGTGTGGAGGTGGCCCTGGCTCAACGGCTCCCCGACCCTCGCGGTGAGGGGCTGATGCAGGACGCCGCTGGCCTGGGCATCACCGGCCTTCTATCCATTCGGACAGCCGACCTGTTCTTTCTCCAGGGAGAATTGAGCACACACGACCTGCAGCGTCTGTGCGCTGAATTGTTGTCCGACCCGGTCACTCAGGTTGTCCACTGGCGCCCCCTGGACAGCGCGCCTGAGCAGGAGGCCCCCGAACCGGAAAACGCCTGGGTCGTGGAAGTCGGCCTGCTGCCGGGAGTCACCGACCCGGTGGCCGACCAGATCTATCACGCTGCCCGTCTGCTGGGGGTCGCTGGCCTGGAGCGGGCTGCCACCGGCCAGCGCTACGTCATTACAGGCGATCTCAGTGAGGCCGAGGTCCACCGCCTGGCCCAACGGCTGTTGTGCAACCCGATCATCCAGCACTACCGCCTGGGCGCGCTCCAGCCGCACTTCCCCCAACCAGCTGCCGCCCGCCCCGATGTTGCGTTTATTGAGCTGAGCGGCCTGGACGAGGATGGGCTGCTGGCCCTCAGCCGCCAACGCCTGCTCTCGCTGGATGCGGCGGAGATGCTCGCCATCCGCGATCACTTTGCCGCGCTGGGCCGCCCACCCACCGACGTGGAACTGGAGACCCTGGCCCAAACCTGGTCGGAGCATTGCGTCCATAAGACGTTTAAGGCGCTGATCTCGGTAGAGCCTCCCCTCTCTCCAAGGGAAGGGGCCAGGGGAGAGGTTATTGACGGCCTGCTCCACACGACCATTCGCGCCGCTACAGAGCAGGTCGCCAAACCCTGGGTGCGCTCGGCCTTTGTGGACAACGCTGGCATTATTGACTTTGACGACGAATATGAAGTGTCCTTCAAGGTGGAGACGCACAACCATCCCTCGGCGCTGGAGCCGTTTGGCGGCGCGAATACCGGCGTGGGCGGCGTGGTGCGCGACATCCTGGGCGTCTCTGCCCGGCCCATCGCCACCACCGATGTGCTCTGCTTTGGGCCGCAGGACCTGCGCTTTGAGGCCCTGCCCGAAGGCACACTCCACCCCCGGCGGGTGATGAGCGGCGTCGTCGCCGGCATCCAGGACTACGGCAACAAGCTCGGCCTGCCGACGGTAAATGGCGCCATCCTGTTTGACCCCGGCTATACGGCCAACCCGCTGGTGTACTGCGGCTGTGTGGGCATCGCGCCCAAGGGCCGCCACCCGCGCCGCGCCTCCCCCGGCGACCGCATCGTCGTCATCGGCGGGCGCACGGGCCGCGATGGCCTGCACGGTGCCACCTTCTCCTCAACCGCCCTGACCCACGAGACCGGCGTCATCGCCGGCAGCGCCGTGCAGATCGGCGACCCCATCACCGAGAAGGGCATCCTGGAAGTTGTCGTTGCTGCGCGTGACCAGGGCCTGTACACAGCCATCACGGACTGCGGCGCGGGCGGTCTGTCCTCGGCCATCGGCGAGATGGCCGGGCGCATGGGTGCTGAGGTGCAATTGGAGGATGTGCCCCTCAAGTACCCCGGCCTGGCGCCCTGGGAGATCTGGCTGTCCGAGGCGCAAGAACGCATGGTCCTGGCCGTCCCGCCGCAGAATCTGCTCGCACTGCGCGACCTGTGCGCTCTTTTTGGCGTTGAACTGCGCGACCTGGGTCAATTCACCGACTCTGGCCGGCTGGTGGTGCGCTACGGCGAGGGGGTCGTCGCCGACCTTGACCTGGATTTCCTGCACGGCGGCCTGCCGCGACGGCGGATGACGGCCCTGTGGGCGGCGGAGGATGGAAAAAAGCCATCAGCGTTCAGCTATCAGCATTCAGTGCTTATCCCGCGGCTCGTAGATAAAAAGCTGAGCGCTGATCGCGGAAAGCTGACTGCTAATTCCGTCCTCTTTGCCCTCCTGTCCCACCCGGACATCGCCAGCAAGGAGGCCGTCATCCGGCGCTATGACCATGAAGTGCAGGCGGGGACGGTGGTGAAGCCCCTGACCGGGCGCTGGAACGATGGGCCCTCGGACGCCGCCGTGCTCAAGCCGCTGGAGACGCGCGGCTGGCGTGGCCTGGCGCTTGCCTGCGGCATCAACCCGCAATATGGCAAACTGGACCCTTATAGCATGGCGGTCTCCGCCATAGACGAGGCCATCCGCAACGCGGTGGCCGTCGGCGCCGATCCCGATGGCATCGCCTTGCTGGACAATTTCTGCTGGGGCAACCCTAATCGCCCGGAGCGGCTGGGGGAGCTGGTGCGCGCCGCGCAGGGCTGCTACGCTGCGGCAGTGGCCTACGGCGCGCCTTTCATCTCTGGCAAGGATAGCCTGAACAACGAATACCTCGGCCCGGACGGCCAGCCCCGCTCCATCCCAGGCACCCTGCTCATCTCGGCCCTTGGTATTGTCCCTGACGTGCGCCGCTGCGTGACTATGGACCTGAAGGCGCCCGGCGACCTGCTCTACGTCCTGGGTGAGACGCGGGCTGAGCTTGGCGGCAGTCACGCGTATCTGGTTCAAGGTATGACGGGGGGGACACCCCCCGGCCTGCCCCCGGCGGGCCCGGCGACCGTCCGCGCCCTGGCTCAGGCGATCCAGGCCGGGCTGGTGCGCGCCTGCCACGATTGCTCGGAGGGCGGGCTGGCGGTGGCCGCCGCCGAGATGGCCATCGCCGGCGGCTGCGGCCTGAGGCTGGCCCTGGAGCGCATCCCCCATACGCCCGATGCGGCATCGGCGTATACGCTCCTGTTCAGTGAGAGCAATGGGCGCTTTATCGTAGAGGTCCGGCCAGAGGATGCCCAGGCGTTTGAGGCACTCCTGGTGGGTATCCCCTGGGGGCGGATAGGCACGGTGCTGGAGGCGCCGCAGGTGGAGATGACCTATCGGGGCGAGAGCGTGGTGCAGGCCGAGGTGCAGGCGTTAAGAAAGGCATGGCAGTGCGGCCTAAAGTTCTGATCCTGCATGCCCCCGGCACGAATCGCGACCGTGAGGCGGCCTGGGCGGTTGAACTGGCTGGCGGCCAGCCGGAGACCGTCCACATCAACCAGCTTCACAGCGGCGAACGCCGCCTGCGCGACTATGCCATGCTCCTCCTCCCCGGCGGCTTTGCCCATGCTGACGCGCTGGGTGCGGGCAAGGTGCTGGCGCTGGACCTGCGGCTGCGCCTGGGTGACGACCTGGCCGCGTTCATCGCTGCGGGCAGACCCGTGCTGGGCATCTGCAACGGCTTCCAGGCGCTGATCAAGGCCGGGCTGTTGCCAGCCTTTCCCACACCGATACCGGCGGTCAGCGGTCAGCGGTCAGCGGCCAGCGATAGGGGAGGGGGGTTCGCCCCCCACCTCGGCCCTCCCCCGCAAGGGGAGAGGGAGCAACTTCTTTCCCCCTCAGCGACCCTGAGCTTCAACGCCTCCGGCCATTTTGAGTGCCGCTGGGTCACGCTCCGGCCCAACCCGGCCAGCCCCTGCGTGTTCACACGGGGGCTGGATACGCTCATCCGCTGTCCGGTGGCGCACGGCGAGGGCAACTTTGTACCCCAGGACGATGAAACCCTGGCCGCGCTGGAAGCCAACGGCCAGGTCGCCCTGCGCTATGTCCTGGAGGACGGCACTCCGGCCAACGGGGCCTATCCGGCCAACCCCAACGGCTCGGTCGCCGACATCGCCGGCCTCTGCAACCCCGCCGGGAACGTCCTGGGCCTCATGCCCCATCCCGAAGACCACGTCATTCCGCAGCAGCATCCCCGCTGGACGCGGGGCGAGGGCGGGGGGTTGGGGCTGGCACTGTTTGAAAATGGGATTCGCTATGCAAAGGAGCTTTAAAATGTTAACGCCAGAGGAGATCACCGCCATCCTTCCCCATGCTCTATCCGGCGTGGACCTGCCCGGCCTGGGGCCGAAGGTCAGCGGCAAGGTGCGCGATATTTACCGCCGGGACGGCCAGCGGGTGTTGGTCACCACCGACCGGCTCTCGGCCTTTGACCGCGTTCTGGGCCTGGTGCCTTACAAGGGCCAGGTGCTCAACCAGCTCTCTGCCTTCTGGTTTGAGGCCACCCGGCACATCGTCCCCAACCATGTCCTCAGCGTGCCCGACCCCAACGTGACCATCGCCCGTGAGTGCCGCCCCTATCCGGTTGAGGTCATCGTGCGCGGCTACATCACCGGCGTGACCACGACCTCGCTGTGGTATCACTACGAGCGCGGCGCGCGCGAACTCTACGGCCTGCGCCTGCCGGATGGGTTGCACAAGAACGACCCGCTGCCCCAGCCGATCATTACCCCCACCACCAAGGCGCAGAGCGGCCATGACGAGCGCCTGACCCGTGAGGAGATCATCACACGGGGGCTTGTCCCCGCCCGGGAATGGGAGCAGATTGAGGCCGCGGCGCTGGCGCTGTTCGCCTATGGGCAGGAGGTCGCCCGCCGCGCCGGGCTGATCCTGGTGGACACGAAGTACGAGTTCGGCCAGTGGGAGGGCCAGCCCATGCTCATAGACGAAGTGCACACCCCAGATAGCAGCCGCTTCTGGCGGGCGGAGAGCTACGCCGAACGCCTGGCGGCTGGCCTGGAGCCGGAGAACTTTGATAAAGAGTTCATCCGGCTGTGGTACGCCGAACGGGGCTACCGGGGCGAGGGCGACCCGCCGCCCTGGCCCGCCGAACTGGCGGTGCAGGCCAGCCTGCGCTATATTCGCGTTTACGAGATGCTCACCGGCCAGACGTTTGTGCCGGGCGCGTATCCGGCCGGGCCGCGCATCCAGGCCGCCCTGGAGGAGGTGTTGGTGTGATCGTCCCCATCATCATGGGCTCCAAATCCGACCTGCCCCACGCGCGCAAAATCGCCGACGCGCTGGCGACCTACGGCGTGGCTGCTGAGCTGCGCATCGCCTCGGCCCACAAAAGCCCGCGCCACCTGTTCATGATGCTGGAGGCCTATGAAGCCGACCCCCAGCCGAAGGTGTACATCACCGTCGCCGGGCGCAGCAACGCGCTCTCCGGCGTGGTGGACGCCAACGTGACCGCGCCGGTCATCGCCTGCCCCCCACCCAGCGAGGCTTTTGCCGGCGCGGATATTTTCTCCAGCCTGCGCATGCCCTCCGGCGTCGCCCCGGCGGTCGTGCTTGATCCGGAGGGCGCGGCGCTCCTCGCCGTCAAGATGCTCGCCCTCGCCGATCCGGGCCTGGAGAAACAGCTTGCTGCGGCTCAGGAGCGGGCCCGCGCCCGCATTGAGGCCGACGACCAGGAGCTACGCACTTAAGGGGAAGGGGAAAATGGGGGATTCGCCGCGCGAGGCCTGTGGCATTTTCGGCATTTATGCGCCGGGCGAGGACGTTGCCCGGCTGACCTTTTTCGCCTTGTATGCGCTGCAACACCGGGGGCAGGAGTCCGCCGGTATCGCCACCAGCGACGGGCGCACGGCCCACATCCACAAAGGCATGGGGCTGGTGGCCCAGGTGTTCAATGAGGAGAATCTGGCCCCGCTCAAGGGCCACCTGGCCATTGGCCACAACCGCTATTCCACCACCGGCTCGTCGCAGTTACGCAACGCCCAGCCCTATCTGATTGAGACCTACCTGGGGCCTTTGGGCGTGGCCCACAATGGCAACCTGGTGAACGCGCCCCGCCTGCGCCGCGAGTTGCTCCAGCGCGGCGTCGGCCTGACCTCCTCCTCGGATAGCGAGGTTATCACGCTGATGCTGGCCGGTGTGCCGGGGGACACCTGGGAGGAGCGCATCATCGCCTTCATGCGTCAGGCGCACGGCGCATACTCGCTCACCATCCTGACCCGCGATGCGGTTTACGCCGTGCGCGATCCCTGGGGCTTCCGCCCGCTGTGCCTGGGTCGGTTCAACGGCGGCTATGTGGTGGCCTCGGAATCGTCGGCCATCGCCACCATTGGCGCGGAGTATTTGCGCGAGGTCCAGCCCGGCGAGATCATCACGCTGGATGCCTATGGCCTGCACAGCCGCCAGGGGCTGCCCCCCGCCCGCGCCGCCCTATGCACCTTTGAGCACATCTACTTCTCCCGGCCCGACTCGCTCTGGGCCGGGCGCGTCATTCATCAGGTACGCCAGGCGTTGGGGCGCGAACTGGCCCGCGAGCACCCGGTGGAGGCCGACCTGGTTGTGCCCGTGCCCGACTCGTCCATCCCGGCGGCCATCGGCTACGCCCAGGAGTCCGGCATTCCCTTCAACGAGGGGCTGATCAAGAACCGTTATATCGGGCGCACCTTCATCCAGCCCGACGACCACATCCGGCGCATGGGCGTGGCGCTCAAGTTTAACCCCCTGCCGGAGAACCTGGCGGGCAAGCGCGTGGTGCTGGTGGACGATTCCATCGTGCGTGGCAACACCAGTGGCCCCCTCGTGCGCCTGCTGCGCGATGCGGGCGCGACCGAGGTGCACATGCGGGTCACCTGCCCGCCCATTCGCCACCCCTGCTTCATGGGCGTGGATATGGCCTCCTACGATGAGTTGATCGCCCATCGCATGACCGTGCCGGAGATTCAGAAATACCTGGGCTGTGACAGCCTGGGCTATCTCTCGCTGGAGGGCATGATGCGGGCCATTGGCCGCGAGGATGGCTACTGCAACGCCTGCTTCACCGGCGTGTATCCAATTGATCTGTACGACGAGCAGGAGAAGATGGCATTTGAAGGCGTGCTGGCGCCTTAGATAAGCCGTCGGTTTCTAACCGATAGCTACGCGCGGGAAACCCGCAAAGCTGTATTGGCAGGATGGATATGGGGTGATCACCGTTCGCAAAGGGGATCTCCCTAGACTCAGTAGATCACAGGTCTGTCATGCTGAGCGCAGCGAAGCATCAGCGCAGCGAAGCATCAGCGCAGCGAAGCATCAGCGCAGCGAAGCATCAGCGCAGCGAAGCATCAGCGCAGCGAAGCATCTCCCAGGGGACCCTTCGCCGCCCCTTCGCTGCCCCTTCGCTTCGCTCAGGGCTTCGGCTCAGGGCTTCGGCTCAGAGCCTGCCCTGAGCCTGGCGAAGGGGTGACACTTTTGTGATCTACTGAGACTCAGTAGATCACAGTTTGTCATGCTGAGCGCAGCGAAGCATCTCCAATGTATGTTCAGTTGGAGCGTACCGGAGAATGAACTGCCCGCCGTCGATCAGCCAGCGGTTAATCCTGCCGTCGGTTGGAAACCGACGGCTAGGTGTGGGAAACCCGCTTTGCGGGTTTGATACCAGAAGCCGTCGGATTCTATCCGACGGCGGCTCTGGCAGGGGCCAGCGATGAGAGTCCTGATCATCGGCTCCGGCGGGCGCGAGCACGCGCTGGCCTGGAAGATCGCCCAGTCGCCACGCCTCACGCGCCTGTTCGTCGCCCCCGGCAACGGCGGCACCGCCGGGAACGTGCCCATCCCGGTTGGGGATAGTGATCGCCTGGTCGCCTTCGCCAGGGAGGCCCACATTGACCTGACCGTCGTTGGGCCGGAGGCGCCGCTGGCCGAGGGCATTGTGGACCGCTTTCAGGCCGAGGGGTTGCGCATCTTCGGCCCGGTTCAGGCCGCGGCGCGGCTGGAATCCTCCAAGGCCTTCGCCAAAGCCTTCATGACCCGCCATGGCATCCCCACCGCCCGCTACGCCACCTTCCGCGATTACCATGCCGCGTTGCGCCACCTGCTGACGGTAGATTATCCCGTGGTGCTCAAGGCCAGCGGGCTGGCGGCGGGTAAAGGGGTGATCGTGCCCGAGGGCCTGGACGAGGCCGAGGATGCGCTGCGCCAAATCATGGTTGAGCGGGCCTTCGGCGCGGCGGGCGATGAAGTCGTCATTGAGGAACGCCTGACCGGCACGGAAGTCTCCCTTCTGGCCTTCAGCGATGGCAGAACCCTCGTCACCATGCCGCCGGCCCAGGACCACAAGCGCCTGTTGGATGGCGACCAGGGCCCCAACACCGGCGGCATGGGCGCGTTTGCCCCTTCACCGGCCTGCCCCCCGGCGCTCGTCGCCCAAATTGTTCGGGCCATTCTTCAGCCGGCGATAGATGGCCTGCGGGCCGAGGGCACGCCCTACGTCGGCGTCCTCTACGCCGGACTGATGCTGACCGCCGATGGCCCGAAGGTGCTGGAATTCAACTGCCGCTTCGGCGACCCGGAGACCCAGGCCATCCTGCCCCTGCTGGATAGTGACCTGCTGGACATCCTGGAAGCCTGCGTGGAGGGGCGGCTGGCCGAGAGTGAGGTGCGCTGGCGGGAGGGCGCCTGCGCCTGCATTGTCCTGGCCTCCGCTGGCTACCCCAACCGCTATGAGAAAGGCCATCCCATCGCCGGCCTGGACGCAGCCGCCGCCCTGCCTGGCGTGGCCCTGTTTCACGCCGGGACACGCCTCGACGCAACCGGTCAGCTTCTCACAGATGGCGGGCGTGTGCTCGGCGTGACGGCGGTGGGCGAGACCCTGGACCAGGCGCTCATGCGCGCCTACACTGCTGTCCAGCAGATTCACTTCCAGGATATGCACTACCGGCAGGACATCGGCCCCCCGCCCCAACCCTCCCCCACCCAGTACCAGACTACCCAGTACCAGGCTTCAGCCTGGTTGGGAGAGGGCGACTTCCCTCCCCCTGCATGGGAGAGGGTCAGGGAGGGGGTGACTCGCTACGCTCAGGCCGGTGTGGACATCGCCGCCGCTAACCGCGCTATAGAACTCATGCGCACCGCCGTCCAGAGCACGTATGGGCCAGAGGTGCTGGCCGGGATTGGGGCCTTTGGCGGGCTATACGATGCGGCTGCCCTGAAGGGCATGGCCGCCCCCGTGCTGGTCGCCTCTACCGACGGCGTTGGCACCAAGACCAAAATCGCTCATGCGCTGGGCCGCTTTGACACCCTCGGCTATGACCTGGTCAATCACTGTGTGAACGATATCCTGGTCCAGGGCGCCCACCCCCTGTTCTTCCTGGATTACATCGCTTCGGCCAGGCTGGAGCCGGAGGTCGTGGCGGCGATTGTGGGGGGTGTGGCGGCGGCCTGCCGCGCCGTGGGCATGAGCCTGCTCGGCGGGGAAACGGCGGAGATGCCGGGCGTGTATGCGCCGGGGGAATTTGACCTGGTGGGGACGATTGTGGGCGTGGTGGACCGTAGCCAGGTCATAGATGGGTCAACGATTCAGGCAGGCGACGTGCTGCTCGGCCTGGCCTCCTCCGGCCCGCACACCAACGGCTACTCACTCATCCGCAAGGTATTTGAGGGCGTGCCCCTGGATACGCCCTTTGAGGGCGTGGGCGTGCTGGGCGAGGCCCTGCTCGCGCCGCACCGCTGCTACCTGGAGGCCGTCGCCCGGCTGCGCTCCGCCGTGCCCATCAAGGGCCTGGCGCACATCACCGGCGGCGGCCTGCTGGATAACCCGCCGCGCATCCTGCCCCCTGGGCTGGGCATGGTCATCCGCCGGGGCACGTGGCCCATCTCGCCCCTGTTCCGCCTGATCCAGGCGCGGGGCGAGATCAGCGATGATGAAATGGCGCACGTCTTCAATCTGGGGATCGGCCTGGTGGCCGTGCTGGCGCCGGGCGACGTGCCTGCAGCCCAGGCCGCGCTGGACGAACCGGGCTGGGTGATCGGCGAGGTCGTGCCCGGCAACGGCAGGGTCTATCTGGTCTGAGGAGGGACATGATGACGCTGGCCCGGCTTGTCGTGCTGATCTCCGGCACAGGGAGCAACCTCCAGGCCATCCTGGACGCCTGTGAACGGGGCGACCTGCCCGCCCAGGTTGTGGCTGTGGTCTCCAACCGCCGCGAGGCCTATGGCCTGGAGCGCGCCCGCCGTCACAGTGTCCCCGCGCTGTACCACCCCTTCGCGCCCTACCGCGCCGCCGGTCGGGACCGTCGCGAGTACGACGCTGACCTGGCCGATCTGGTGGCCAGCTATGCGCCCGACTGGGTTGTTCTGGCCGGGTGGATGCATGTGTTGAGCATGGCCTTTCTCAGCCGCTTCCCCAACCGCGTCATCAACCTGCACCCGGCGCTGCCGGGCACCTTCCCCGGCACGAACGCCATCGCCCGCGCCTTTGAAGCCTACCGGCAGGGCCTGATCGCCGAGACGGGGGTCATGGTTCACCTCGTCCCCGATGAAGGCGTGGACTGCGGCCCGGTCATCGCCCAGGCGACCGTCCCCATCCTGCCTGGCGACACGCTGGAGCGCCTGGAAGCGCGCATTCACGCGGTGGAACACGCACTGTTGGTGGGCGCGCTGAAGCAACTCATCTCGGGGGAGCATCCCCTGGTGGCGAGAAGCCACCCCGCCTGACAGGCCACAGGGCCTGTGGGCCTATGGCGGAACAGCGTCAGGGCGTGGGCGTGGCCAGGGGCGAAACGACCGTTGGAGGCGGCAAAGGCAGCGGCGTGGGCAGGGGCGGTGGGGTGGGCGTGCCAGGCAGGGGCGTGGCATGGGGTACATACAGGCCCACAAAGCGCTGCCCGCCATATTCCCCCGGTGGCAGCGCCCCCAGCGACATCAGGCTGTGCGCATCCACCACCACAAACCCCGCCCCCGCCACAGGCAGCTCCGGCGCAAACCCAGGGGGATACTGCACAGTCAGCAGAAACCGGCCAGGCGGGCGCGGGCCGGGGGCGGAGAGGGTGAAGCCCCCATCCGCCGAGGGGGTGGTCTGGGCCAGGGGTTGCCAGGTATTGCCTGTCTGCTGGTAGAGGGTGATGTCGGCGCAGGGGGGTGGGTCGGCTGTGCCTGTGTCCACCTGGCCGGTGAAGGTCCAGTCGGTGGATGGGTCAGGTGTGGGGGTGGGGGTGGCGCCGGGTGGGGGGACGAACTGGCGGGAGGGGACATCAAAGTAGAAGGTGTGGCCGGAGGTGGCCTGGAGGGTGAGGACTTCGCCAACGGCATCCACGACGCGC
>FWWM01007339.1_pt1 | contig 22230 bp, 15 predicted proteins | sample 2228351 | NCBI WGS metagenome assembly FWWM01 (sample SAMEA103939774, study PRJEB20133) | metagenome
TGATCTATGATATGCGCTCCGGCGCATGCTGTCAAGTTGCCCGCACGACCCAGGCGTGTCATGAAAGCCGTTTATCTCCTCCCTCGACCCAATCTCGACCTGATCTATGGCCCCGCTGAGCAGCGCGACATCGCAGCGCGCGTCGAACTGGCTGCACCGCCGCTGGACGCGACGACCTACCGCGCGTGGCTTGGCCGGCTCGACGACGTGGAAGCCATCTTCTCCGGCTGGGGCATGGCCAAGATGGACGCAACGTTCTTCGAAGTCTTCCCCACCCTCAAGGTGCTGTTCTACGGCGCCGGCGCGATCAACGACTTCGTGACCGATGAGGTCTGGACGCGAAATGTGCAGATCACGAACGCCCGCATGGCCAACGGCGTCCCAGTGGCCGAATACACCGTTGCGCAAATCGTGCTGTGCCTGAAGCGGGCATGGCAGCAGGCAGCACGCGTGAAAGCGCTGCGCAACTTCCAGCCGGCGCGCCTATCGGTGGCCGGGACATATGGCAGCACGGTCGGCATCGTGTCGCTCGGCGCGATCGGGCGCATGGTGGCCGAGCGGTTGCGCGGCTTCGACATACGGGTCATTGCCTACGACCCCTTCGTGACACCTGAACAGGCACGCGCGTTGAACGTCGAGCTGGTCACGCTCGAAGACCTGTTCGCCCGCGCCGACGTCGTCACCTGCCACACGCCGTGGTTGCCGGAGACAGAGGGCCTGTTGACCGGCAAGCTGTTCCGGCGGATGAAGCCGGGCGCGAGCTTCATCAACACCGCGCGCGGCGCCGTGGTCAACGAGGCCGAGCTGATTGCCGTATTGCGCGAACGCGAAGATCTATTCGCCGTGCTCGACGTGACTTACCCAGAGCCACCTGCGCCCGACTCGCCGCTATACGATCTGCCCAATGCCATGCTCACACCACATATCGCGGGCAGCATGAACGCCGAGTGTCGGCGCATGGGCCGCGCCATGGTCGAGGAGCTGGAGCGCTGGCTGCGGGGCGAGCCCCTGCGCTACCGCGTCGGCCGCGAGTACACAAGGGCGCGCGGATGACGTCGGCTGTGACGGACATGTAGCTAACTCGACCCATCTGCCTTACAATCCAGCGCAGCATTTGAGCCTGATGCTCGAAGGAGGCATCGCCAGAACTCGATGAACCGCCCGCCGTTCAGATCCTTCGGCCGCCTTTGGGCCACTGCCCTCACCTGCGTACTGATCGCTGCCTGTGCTGCTCCGACGGCAACGCCCGCACAACCGCCGATGGACCAAACATCCTCTACCGGTTCCACAGCGCCTGGAGACGCGAGGACCAGCAGCAAACGCATCGTCATCGCCAAGGTCGAGGAACCAGAGACGCTCAACCCCTACATCACCCAGCTCGTCACCAGCTTCGATGTGCTGGTGGGAGTGATGGAAGGCCTGATGGAGTTCGACGCGAACCAGGTGCTCCAACCACAACTCGCCGAGTCCTATCAGGTCTCGGACGACGGCCTGACCTACACGTTCAAGTTGCGCCGCGGGGTGAAATGGCAGGATGGTCAACTGTTTACCGCAGCCGATGTGGTGGCGACATGGAAGATCATCATGGACGAGGATTTCGCTTCCTTCAGCACGCTGGGCTGGGACAAGATCACCGACATCGAGACGCCGGATGACTACACGGTGATCATGAAGACCAAGGAGCGCTACGCCCCATTCCTGTCCTACGTCGCCGTCACGCCCATCAGCCCGAAACATCTGATCGAGCAAGGCGTGGACGCATTCAAGCAGGATTTCGGCCGCGCTCCGATCGGCACCGGTCCATACAAACTCGCTCGCTGGGAGACCGGTCAGTTCATCGAATTGGAGAAATTTGCCGACTACTGGGGCGGTCCGCCCAAGCTCGATCAGGTCATCATCAAGTTCGTCCCCGATGACAACACGTTGATGGTTCAGCTCACCACCGGCGAAGTTCAATTGACCGATGCCGTGAGCGCGGCCCGCATCGAAGAAGCGCGCACGCTGCCGAACAGCGTCGTGCTCACGCGCGATGGGCTGGAATGGACGCACATGGACCTCAAGAACATCGGCTTCCTGATGGACAAACGGGTCCGTCAGGCGCTGGACTATGCGACGCCCAAACAGCAGATCGTTGATCAGTTGTTGGGCAAGCTGGCCACCGTCAGCATCGGCGACCAGGCGCCCGGCACGCCCTATTTCAATCCCAACATCAAGCCGCGCCCATACGACCTGGACGCCGCAGCCCGGCTGCTGGCGGAGGCGGGCTTCGAGAAGAACGCTCAGGGCATCCTGGAGAAGGACGGCCAGCCTTTCGTCATCGAGCACTGGATCGTGGCCGGCGATCAACTGAGCAAGCAGATCCAGCAGGTCATTGCGGCGAGCTGGCGCCGGCTGGGCATTGACGTGCAGGAGCGCGAGGAGGACATTAAGACCATCTGGGGGCCGAACGGCTACCAGTTCACTCAGGCCATGACGGCCGGGATGTATTCGTGGACGAACGCCAACGATCCCGACAACATGTTCTACTGGCACTCGTCGCAAATCCCATCGGACCCCACTGGCACGGGTGGCAACCTGCCGGCCTACTTCAACCGGTACGAGCAGCAGGCCAGGATAGACGAGCTGACGGCAGCCGGCGCCGTCGAGATAGACCCGGAGAAGCGCCGACAGATCTACTGGGAGATCCAGGAGCTGTTGTTCGAGGAGACGCCGGTGATCTTCATGTATTGGCCGAAGCGCATCTACGTTGCGCCGAAGAACCTGGCCGGCTTCGATCCGAACACCTTCAACTTCCTGCTGTGGGATGTCGAACGATGGGACTTCACGAACTGAGGGATTTCATTCGTGATGCAGCACCCCTGAACGTTCCTGATCCATGCGAGGCTACTTCGCGCGGCGCATCCTGAGCGCGATTCCGCTGTTGATCGGCATCTCGCTGATCTCATTCATCTTCTTGCACGCCATGCCGGGCGGGCCAGACGCGCTGTTGGCGCGCAACAGCCGGATGTCCGCCGAACAACTGGCCAGGGTCCGGCGTAGCCTCGGACTCGACCAACCCTTGCCGGTGCAGTATGCGCGCTGGTTCACCAACATCCTGCGCGGCGACTTCGGCCTGTCGTTCACGCAGTTCCGGCCGGTGACCCAGATCATCGGCGAGCGCATTCCGCACACCCTGCGCCTGGTCGTCCCGGCCATCGCGCTCTCGATCGCGCTGGCGCTGATCGGCGGCATCGTCTCGGCGGTGTGGCGTTACAGCCTTGCCGACCACATCATCAGCGGGCTCTCTTTCCTCGGCCTGGCCATGCCGGTGTTCTGGTTCGGGTTGCTGATGCAGCTGCTGTTCTCGGTGCAATTGGGCTGGCTCCCCAGCGCCGACATGACCAGCGGCGACGGCGGACTGATCACCAGCGCCAGGCACCTGGTGATGCCGGTCGCGACGCTGGCCATCGGCACGGTGGCCGGATGGAGTCGCTACATCCGTGCCTCGACGCTGGAGGTGTTCGGGCAGGACTTCGTGCGCACAGCGCGGGCCAAAGGGCTGGTCGAACGGCTGGTGATTACGCGCCATGCCCTGCGCAATGCGCTCATCCCATTCGTGACGGTCGTCGCCCTCGACATCCCATTCTTCCTCACAGGCGCTGTCATCACCGAAACGATCTTCAGCTGGCCCGGCCTGGGACGACTATTCTTCGACTCGCTGCGCTCGCGGGACTACCCGGTGTTGATGGGGTTGCTGGTGTATGCCGCCTTCCTCATCGTCATCTTCAACATCATCGCCGACCTGCTGTATGCCTGGCTCGACCCACGCATCAAATATCGGTGACGCGCCGGCAATCCCACCGGCATCCGGCGGCCTGGCACACCTGCAGCCGGCGCAAACGATGAGCTATGCACGCCTGGTCTGGCATCAGTTCATCGCCCACCGCCTGGCGGTCGTCGGCATGATCATGGTGGTCGCACTCGTCCTGCTGGCGATCTGCGTGCCTTTGCTCTCTCCCCACAGCCCAAGCGAACCGGATCTCTTCAACCAGCTTGCCCCACCCTCCTTGCAACATCCGCTGGGCACCGACCCACTCGGTCGTGATGTGCTGACACGGCTGTTGTACGGGGCGCGGGTGTCGCTGGCCGTCGGGGTGCTGTCGTCGCTCATCTCGATGGTCATCGGCGTCGCGGTTGGCGCGATCGCCGGCTACTATGGCGGCTGGGTGGACAACGTCTTGATGCGCCTGGTGGATCTGTTGCTGGCTTTCCCGGCCATCTTTTTGCTGCTGATCTTGTTCGCCACGATCCAACGCTCCCTGGTGATCGTGATCTTGTTCCTGGGATTGTTCGGCTGGCTCTATCTGGCGCGCGTGGTGCGCGGGGAGATCCTGTCATTGCGCGAGCGCGATTTCATCCTGGCATCGCGCGCCCTGGGCCTGGGCCATGGGCGACTGATCGTGCGCCATCTGGTGCCGAACGTATCCGGCGCGATCATCGTCACCTTCACGCTCGACGTGGCGCTCAACATGCTGGCCGAGGGCACGCTGAGCTTCCTGGGATTCGGCGTGCCGGATTCGACGCCGACGTGGGGCAACATGCTGAACGGCGCAGCCAGTTACTACACCCGCGCCCCGTTGCTGACCATCGCGCCCGGCCTGGCCATCACACTGGCGGTCCTGGCGGTGAACTTCATCGGCGATGGATTGCGGGACGCGCTCGACCCGCGGAGCGCCACACGCACTTCCTAGCGCGCCTCGAAGCGAGGCGCCTGTATAATTTCGTCTGCGTCCAGGCCGAGCGCCCTTGCGCAGTAGGCATCGCGAGCACATCACAGAGAGCCGGCGGCTGGTGCAAGCCGGCGTTGTGCGCGAGGCTGAATTGGAGAGGGCAACACCGGTTGATGCCATGTCCGGTGTGAAAATGGCTCGCCGAACGCAAGAGTGGATGTGCGCAGGCGCATCAACTGAGGTGGCACCGCGAGTGCGTAGTTCACGCGCCCGTCCTCAGATCCGAAGAGATCGAGGACGGGCGCGTTCGTTTTGAGGACAGGTGGAACCATGACCAACAACATCGTCTTTTCGGGCATACAACCGACCGGCGACATGCACATCGGCAACTACTTCGGCGCGGTGGTGAACTACGTGCGGCTGCAAAATGCCGGGACGTATCAGACCATCTACTGCGTGGTGGACCTGCACGCGATGACCGTTCCCTACGAGCCGGCGACGCTGCGGAAGAACACCGAGCAGATGTTCATAGACCTGATGGCTTGTGGCCTCGATCCGGACAAGTCCATCCTCTTCGTGCAATCCATGGTCCCCGAACACACCGAGCTGGCCTGGATCTTCGGTTGTGTGTGCTCGTATGGTGACCTGACCCGTCAGACGCAGTTCAAGGAGAAGAGCGAACAGCTCGAAGGCAAACAGGATGCGTTCATCAGCGCTGGCCTGTTCACCTATCCGGTGCTGCAGGCGGCGGACATCCTGCTGTATCGCGCAGCCAACGTGCCGGTCGGACAGGATCAGAGGCAGCATCTGGAGCTTTCACGCACCATCGCCAACCGCTTCAACGCTCAGTTCGGCGAATATTTCCCGGAACCGGAGATGCTCGCGACCGAAACGCCCAAGATCCTCTCGCTCAACGAACCGACCAAGAAGATGAGCAAGAGCCTGGGACCGAAGTCATACGTCGGGCTGTTCGAAGATGAAAAGACAGTGCGCAGCAAGGTGCGCTCGGCCGTGACCGACACCGGCGAAGCAGGCACGCCGCTGGGCGAGGGCGCGCGCAACCTGTTGGGGCTGCTACGCGCGTGTGGCAAGGGCGATCAAGCCGCCGCGTTCGAGCAGGAATACGAGTCGGGCAACCGTCGCTATGCACCGCTGAAAGATGCGGTCGCCGACGCGCTGGTGGAACTCACCGGCGGCCTGCGTGCGCGACGCGCCGAGATTGCTGCCGACCGCGACAGGGTCAAGCGCCTGATGCGCGAGGGCGCGGAGCGAGCGCGCGAGATCGCGAGAGCGACGATGAAGGACGTACGGCGGCTGACCGGGCTGCCGAAGATCGAGGGATAGCGAGTATTCCGTATTCCGTGTTGTGTGGCTTGCAGACTACGGAATACGGAATACACAACTCACTGATTGATGATCGCTGAGCGTTGGGTGACACCGGTCGTCGCTCCACCGTGCTGGTGCGTCGCCACGACCTGGCCATCCTTCAGGAAAGGTTCGGCGAAGGCGCGCAGCTTCGTGCCATCCTCGGACATGATCGGCTCGGCCGAGTATTGTGGCAGGTAGATGCGGCGAATCTTGCTCGTGCGGTTCGGCCCGCTGCGATGGAAGCACACGCTGGAGAAAACGGCGATGCTGCCGGCCGGCACGATGACCGGGATGCCCGGATCGTCGCCAAAGTAACCGATTAGGTCGTTCGTCCCTTCTTCGCGCGCGTGCTTCACCATCTCGCGCACGCCGGCCCGCGAATACGGCAGCAGATAGACCGTACCGTTCTCCTCGTTCACATCGTCCAGCGTGCACCAGCAGGTGAGATAGGGCCGGTGCGGGTAGCCCACATACCCGGAATCCTGGTGCCAGCCGAACTTCATGCCCCGCTCGGCCGCCTTCACCACGAACTGCTCGTGAAATAGATAGGCCGTGTCGCCCAAGGTGGCCCGGCAAACGTCGGCCATCAGCTCGCTGAAGATGAAGTTGGCGATGGAGGGGCTCTCCTTATAGCGGTTGGAGATGAAGTAGCGGCTGTTGCGGTGGTTGATGCCGATCACATCCTGACCCAGCCGGTCCATCTCATCCTCGATCATCTTGATGTAGCGCGCGCACTCCGCGCGCAACATCTCCAGATGGCGCTCCGGGATCACGCGCTCGAGGACAAAGTAACCTTCGTCCCGATACTGTTCGATTTGCTCGTCGCTGATCTTGACCATGGTTCGGGGATTCTAGTCATTTTTCAGTTTTGAGTTACATTTCGCTCACTCAAAACCGAGAGAACCCGAGACGCAGATATGTTCATCGCCGCACTCGACCAAGGGACCACCAGCACGCGCTGCATCTTGTTCGACCGGCAGGGGCACATCGTCGCCGCTGCCCAACAAGAGCATCGCCAGATCTACCCGCAGCCAGGCTGGGTGGAGCACGACCCGATCGAGATCTGGGCGCATTCGCAGGGTGTGCTCGCCGAAGCACTGGCGCGCATCAACGCTCAGCTCAAAGACATCGCCGCCATCGGCATCACCAACCAGCGCGAGACGACCATCGTGTGGGAGAAAGCCACCGGCAAACCCATCCACAACGCCATCGTCTGGCAGGACACGCGCACCGCCGGCATCTGCGCCGAACTGGCCAGGCAAGGTGGCCAGGATCGCTATCGCGAGCGCACGGGCCTGCCGCTGGCGACCTACTTCAGCGGCCCCAAACTGACATGGCTGCTGGACAACGTGCCCGGCGCGCGCAAGCGGGCCGAGGATGGCGAGCTACTGTTCGGGACGGTGGACACCTGGCTGATCTGGAACGCCACCGGCCAGCACGTCACCGACGTCACCAACGCCGGGCGCACCTTGTTGATGAACCTGGCGACGCTGGATTGGGACGACGACATCCTGCGCGACCTGGGCATCCCGCGCGCGATGTTGCCGCGCATCGCCTCCTCGTCCGAGGTGTACGGCGAGGCCCGTGGCGGCGTGCCGGTCGCCGGGGATATGGGCGATCAGCATGCCGCGCTCTTTGGCCAGACGTGCTTCTCGCCGGGCGAGGCGAAGAACACCTACGGCACTGGCTGCTTCATGTTGATGAACACCGGCGAGACGCCCGTGCAATCGAAGAACGGGCTGCTCACTACCCTGGGCTACAAGATCGGCGACGCGAAGCCGGTCTATGCGCTCGAAGGTTCGATCGCCATCACCGGCGCGCTGGTGCAGTGGCTGCGCGACAACCTCGGCCTGATCGAACGGTCGGAGGACGTCGAGTCCCTGGCGCGAACGGTCGAGGACAACGGCGGCATCTACTTCGTGCCGGCGTTCAGCGGTCTGTACGCGCCGTACTGGAAGGACAACGCCCGCGGCGTCATCGTCGGCCTGACGCGCTACGTGAACCGCGGCCACCTCGCGCGCGCCGCCCTCGAAGCAACGGCCTATCAGACGCGCGAGGTGCTCGACGCGATGAATAAGGACATCGCGGCCATCTCCTCTTCTGCCCCAGGCGAAGGCGGACTAACCTCCTTGAAGGTGGACGGCGGCATGGTGCGCAATGAGCTGCTCATGCAGTTCCAGGCCGACATCCTGAACGTGCCGGTCATCCGCTCCCGGATCAATGAGACCACCGCGCTGGGCGCGGCCTATGCAGCCGGCCTGGCCGTGGGCTACTGGTCTGGCCTGGACGAGCTGCGCGAGCACTGGGAAGCCGACAAGACCTGGACGCCGACGATGGACGACGCGACGCGCGAACGGCTCTACCGCGGCTGGCAAAAAGCCGTGACCCGCACGTTCGACTGGGTGGAGTGAACCCTCCGCGCCCATCTCACCACTTCCCGACGCGCCTATCGCGACATCACCGGCAGCCACACCCGCTGTAGGGCCACCCCGTCCTCGATCACGATCAGCGGTGGGCCGGCGACCTGGCATATGCCCTCGGGGTGGTTCCAGCGAAAGTTCTGCGCCGGCGCCAGGTCGAGCGTGAAATGGCCCTCCATCGCCTCGATGAGCGCAGCGCTGCCGTCTTGTGCCACCACAGTTGCCTGTGCGACGCCAGCCGGCAACCTCACCAACTGCGGCGCAGCGCTGATGTTCCAGGCGACGGTGGTGCGACCCTGGGGATGATAGAACATCGCCGTGCGCACCGCCGTGCCGTTTAGCAGGCCAGGGACGGCCAGCTCGATCTGCGACGGCAGGTGCTGCGCCGCCACGCGCATCGCCGCCAGCGACGGTCGCGCCAGGCCGTCGTTGCGCAGCAAGCCCCAGGGCTGTGGGTCATCCGCAGAAGGGTCAATGGCCCGAAAGTAGTAGTAGCGTTCGACACCCTGCGAGAGCGCGTAAGCCAGGTTGGTCAGGTAGAACGAGGGGAGTTCCTCGGGCAACGCATAGCCATCGCTGCGCGGCGTCTCCCACACCCGGATGCCACTTTCGGTGATCCAGACCGGCTTGCCGCCGACGTTGGGACGCCAAAAAGCATCGCGCAAATAGGCCAGCTCGTCGAACGGGCTGCAATGCCCACCGTCGTAGAGGTGAAAACCGATCACGTCGTGGTAGAAGGCGTTGTCTGCGGCGCCGGGCAAGTCGCGCACCGCCTGGAACAAAGCCGCGATACGTTCGATGTTCACACCGCGAAAGATGCCGCCCAGCACGATCGTCGTCGTGGGGTCGGCTGCTTTGGCCGCCTGATACGCCACCTGCAACAGCCGCGCGTATCGTTGCGGCGGCGCCGGCCAGAACATGCTCAGGTTCGGCTCGTTCCACACCTGCCACGCCCGCACCCGGCCTCTGTACCGCGACACGACCTGATGCACGAACTGACCCCAGAAGTTGTTCGGATCGTCCCAGGGCAGGTCGAGGTTGCGCGGCAGGAAGTAAGCCCCGCCGGTCCACGCTGGATCACTCGCCCAGGCCGGTGCACCGATCAGCACGCCCAGGACGCCGATGTTCGCTGCAGCCGCGTCGGACAGCAAGGCGTCGTAGGCCTCAACCACGGTCGTGGTGAACGGCCCAGGCGTCGGTTGCAACCGGAACCAGTCGAATGTAACCCGGTCGTGGCTGGCGCCGGCGTCGCGCATGTCGGCGTAGGCGCGCACGCCAGGCGCCTTGTAGTAGTTGGCAAAGTTCGTGCCAAGCCGCGGATGCTGGGCGACCGGCAGGCCCGCCGGCGGCAGGACCGGTCGTGGAGGTGGTGGCGCGAACGTCTGCGTCGGGAAGGGGTTCAGGCGCTCCGGAGGTGGAACCATGCGCCCGTCACCGCCGTCGAAAGGAAGCGGGCTACCGCCGGATGCCGGGCGAGCAGGGGAAAGCACCGCGCCGAGGAGTAAGAGGGCGATGAGTAAAATGCGCGATATCACGATGAGCAGTTCTCCGTCGAACGCCGCGCCGAATTCTACCGTGCTGAACGATCGCTATCGCCTGCTAGCCGCGGTTGCCGCCGGTGGGATGGCGACGGTTTACAGGGGCCAGGACATGCTGCTCAACCGCCTGGTAGCGATCAAGTTGCTGCGCGACCGGTACGCCAGCGATCCCCAATTCGTGCAGCGCTTTCGACAGGAGGCGCAGGCCGCTGCCAACCTCAATCACCCCAACATCGTCACCATCTACGACGTCGGCCGCGACGTGGTGAACGCGCGCGAGCGCCACTACATCGTGATGGAACTCATCGAGGGCCAGGACCTGAAGCAAGCGCTTCGCTGGCGTGCCGCCAACGGCCAACTATTCACCATCGAAGAGGTGGTGGATGTGGCGCGCCAGATTTGTGAAGGGGTCGGCTACGCCCATCGGCGCGGGCTGGTGCACTGTGACCTCAAGCCGCAGAACGTGTTGTTGACAGCCGAAGGCCGCGCCAAGGTCACCGACTTCGGCATCGCGCGCGCCTACACCGCCGCCCCGAACATCGGCGAACGCACCGACGTGGTGTGGGGCTCGCCGCAATACTACGCGCCGGAGCAAGCCGCCGGCGCAGCGCCGACGCCCGCCAGCGACGTATACAGCATCGGCGTGATGCTCTACGAGATGCTCACCGGCCGCCTGCCATTCGAGTCGCGCGACCCGATGCAACTGGCGCAGATGCACCTGACGGCGCTGCCGCCGCCGCTACACGCAGCGAATCCCAACGTCACCCTGCAACTGGAAGGCATCGTCATGCGCGCCCTGGCGAAGGATCCCGCCCAACGCTACCGGGATGCCGATCAACTCGCCCGCGCGCTATCGGCCTATGCACTGCAAGGCGAAGAGCAAACGCTGGTGAATATGCAGCCGGCTGTCCCACCCTCCGGCTCACCGCCCTCGTCAGTCGTCTCGCGACCCGCGGTGTCCGATCCGACGGCTGCGCCGGGCCACGCATCGTCAGCTACGACGAGCACAACTTCGCGACCAGCCACTGCGCCCGCCTCGGCCAGGCTCACTCAGACCGGGCCGGATGTGCTGCTGTGGCTGCTTGCAGCCGTCGCCTTCCTGTGCGTGCTGGGGCTGATCCCCCTCTATGTGCTGGTCTATCAGGCTTATCAGGCACCGCCCATCCCCCCTGCCCTGCCAACCGCGCCGCCCGACACCAGCCCTACCCGGCCCATCGTCAACACGAACGGCAACGTGCAGATCAAAGTGCCCGCGCTGACCGGCAGGACGCTGGAGGAAGCAACGGGTGAAGTCGTCGCGCTCGGCCTCGACATCCGGGTGATCGAGGAGCGGACGGACAACACCGCCGCGCGCGGCATCGTGCTCGAACAACGACCGCCGGCCGACACGCTGACCCCCCCAGGCACGGTCGTCGAGGTCGTGGTGAGCGCAGGCGTCGAGACGCGCGAGGTGCCCGGCGATCTGGTCGGCCGGGCGCTGGATGTTTCGATCAGCCAGACCCTCGCTGCACTTGGCTGGAACGTCGTTGTTACCGAAACGCTGGACTTCTCCCCGTCGGGCACCATCCTCGCGGTGGAGCCGCCCGGCGGCAGCAAGCTGGCCATGAGCGAAACGCTCACGCTGACCATCAGCAGCGGAGGGCGCATCGTGCTGGACGTGGACATGTGGCCGGTGGCCCTGGAATCGGTGACGCTTTCGCGCGTGACCTTCTTCCCCGGCCAAACTGTGCAATTTCAGGTGAGGTGGCGCGCCAACCAACCGCCCGGACGCGATTACAAAGTAGGATGGTATCTGCTCACGCCCGACTACGCCGGCGTGTTGTCACAGGGGGACGACCGGGCGCCACAGCACAAGGGCCTGCCGGCTCCGACGTCAGCCTGGACCAGCGGCACGGTTGTCGAGGACACATACGCGCTGCGCATCCCCGATAACCTGCCGCCGGGCGTGTATCCACTGGCGATCGGGATGTACGACGGCGCCGAACGGCTGAGCGTCGTCGCCCCCGGCCGTGCGCAGGCGCTGAACAACCTGGTGGTGCTCCACACCATCACCGTCCAGTAAACCGGCTCCTTCGGACGTGGCGCAACTTATTCCAACGTTGATCAGTATGGTGACGCTGGCAATCGAGCGCATCGCTGTGGTTACCGGCACTGGACCGCACCCAACATCCGACGAGTCGGTCGGCACCGTCACGCCCGCGAATTCGGAGATTGACTGCGAGCGCGCGTGCGTCCGCGCCGTGCTGGCCGGGAACGTCGAGGCCTTCAAGCCGCTGGTCGAGACCCATCAGGCGCAGGTCTACAACCTTGCTCTGCGCATGCTCGGCAACGAGCGCGAGGCAGAGGATGCCGCGCAGGATGCCTTCCTGCAGGCCTATGATCGCCTGGCCAGCTACAAGCCGGAGTGGCGCTTCAAGACGTGGCTGATGACCATCGCGTCGAACCTGTGCATTGATCGGCTGCGCCGCCGCAAGCTGGAGCCGATCGCGTTCACCGACGTGGCGCCGCGCGAAGAAGGTGCCGACGAGGTCGAATTTGCCAGCCGCGATCCACAGCCAGACGCAGTCGTCATGCGCAAGCAGCGGGACGAGGCGATTCGCGCGATGCTGCTCGAACTACCGGCTGAAGACCGTAGCATGGTCATCATGTTCTATTTCAACGATATGTGCTACGAGGAGATCGCCCTGGCGACGAACACCACCGTCAGCGCGGTCAAGTCGCGGTTGTTCCGCGCCCGCCAGAAGATGGCGAAATCCAGATGGGCGGAGGGGCTGTGAAAGTCGAAGAGCTGATGATGCAAGCGCTGGATGGCACGATTGATGCCGCCGATCGCGCCCGCCTGGATGCCTATCTGGCCGAGCGACCCACCGAACGGGCCGCTTTCGAGCGCATGCTGGCCGTGGACGCAGCGCTGCGCTGGGCACCTGCCGTCGCGCCGCCGGCCGATTTCGCAGCAGCCGTGGTTGCGCGCGCCCGCACCACCTCGCCGGCCAGGCCGATCAAGCGTCGTTACATCGTCGCACTGGTCGTGGCGAACTGGACGCTGACCACCCTCGTCTGGACACTCATCGGCATCACGCTGGTCGGCCTTGGGGCGCTGCTCACGCAGCACCCCCTGTTCCAGCCCATCTTCGCGTTCGGGCGCGGCGTGACGACATCCCTGATGGACATGCTCGGCGTGCTCGCCACAACCGCCCGCTCGCTCACCGCACAGCCTGGCATCCAGCTAGTGATGCTGGGGGCAGCGGCCATTGTCGCGATCTGGCTCAGCGTCATGGTCAGAGTGCTGCTCCCTCTTCATAAGCCGGCGTGACGCAACCCGACGCGGGTGAGTGCGTAAGGATTGGTGGAGGAAGCGCCATGAAAACCATCGTGCAGATCTCGAGCGGGCTGTCGGCGGCCTGCCTCTTGTTTGCCCTGACGACGAATCTACCGGCGGCTGCGCAAACGCCGACGCCCTCCCCGACGCCGGTCGTCGCCCCCACGCCACTCCCTCCCGAGGGGAGCCGGCGCATCCTGCGCGGCGATCGCACCGTCAGCAACGAATCCTTCGTCCTGCGCTCCGATGAGACGCTACAAGGTGACCTGACGATCTTCGGCGGCCACTTGATGCTGGAAGAGAACAGCCGAGTGGAAGGCAACGTCAGCGTCTTCGGCGGTAACGGATTCATCGCGGGCACCGTCACCGGCGACGTGAGCATCATCGGCGGCGAAGTAACGATCGCCCCCTCGGCGAGGATCAAAGGTGACCTCGTGCGCATCAACAGCAGGATCGCCCGCGCCCCCGGCGCAGTCGTGAGCGGCCGCGAGACGACGATGGATGTGCCGTTCATGCCGAGGGTCGAGCGGAATGATCAAACCGTCCGGCGCTGGATCGTGAACGACGACCGCGGACCGCTCGGATGGCTCTTTGGTCTGATCGGCAGCGCTGTAGCCGCGCTGTTCGGCGCACTCCTGATCACGATTATCACACTCGTCATCGTCGCGTTGCTGCCATCCAACGTCGCACAGGCCGCGGCGACGGCAACACAGTATTGGCTGATCTCCGGCGCAGTCGGTGCGCTTACCCTGTTGGCCGTGCCGGCCGTTGCCGTGATTCTGGCGATCACAATCTGCCTGATCCCGCTTGCGCTGCTGTTGATACTCGTCTACGGCGTAGCGGTTCTGGTCGGCTGGGCAATAGCGGCGAGCATCGTCGGCGAGCGCATCGTGCGCGCGTTGAACCGCGTCGGGTGGACGCCACTTGGCCAGGCACTTGCCGGTGCCCTATTGCTCGCGCTGCTCGGTTCGACGCCGATCATCGGTGGCCTCGTAGGGTTCGCTGCTTCTGCACTGGGCCTGGGTGCCTTGATCCTGACGCGCGCAGGCACACAACCGTATGTGCCTCAGCCCGCTACGACGAGCGCCGTTATTCCGGCCACGCCGCCGGCTCCGCCCGAACCGCCCGAGAAACGAGAAGACGCACCGTAGACAGGCAACCGGGAGGAGACCCTGCGCACGTCGGATCATCGCTAGAATAGCCCCGTGTCCTTACGCGGGCTCACCAACGTCATCAGCCACGCGCCGGCACTTCGGGCCGTAGTCGAGGAAGTGCGCCTGAGTCGCGCGGCACGCGGGCTTGGCTTGCCACGCGCCGCGCGGCCGTTCGTCGTGGCCGCGCTCCAGCGACATTTGCGGCAACCCTTCATCTATGTGACATCGTCGGTCGAGGCTTCGCGCATCGCGGCCGATGCCCTGAACAACCTGGCCGTCGCGCCGCCTCTGCGCTTTACCGAACCGAACACCGCCTTCTACGACACCGTGGCGCCGGTGCGCGACGTGATCGCGCAGCGCTCGGCAGTCCTCGCAGCGCTGGCGAACGCCGCCGACCGTCGTTCGCCGGACGCCGACCACGAACTCCCGCAGGACGCCGGCTCGTCGTTGCTCGTCGTCACCAGCCCACGCGCGTTGATGCACCCCACCCTGCCGGCCGCCGCGTTCAGGCTGAACACGCGCGTCATCCGGCGCGACGCGACCCTATCGCTGGAAGCCATGCTCGGCCACTGGGCGGCTGTCGGCTACGAGAGCGAATCGGTGGTCGAGCGCATCGGCACATTCAGCCGGCGCGGCGGCATCGTTGACGTGTGGTCGCCCGCGCACCCGCTGCCCGTGCGCATCGAACTCTTCGGCAACGTCGCAGACTCGATTCGCTACTTCGACCCTGGCACACAACGCAGCGGCCAAGCGTTGGAAAGGGTGATCGTCACCCCGCTGGATGGCAGACCGGCCGGAGGCACATCCCTCCTCGACTACCTCGATGACTGGGCGCTGCTCGTGGTGGACGATGAGGAGGAACTGCGCGCCGCATGGCACACGTTGGAGGAGAAGGCGCAGCGCGAGCGCGAGACGCTGGCTACGTCAGAGGTCGGGACGAGCCAGGGCGTGCCCTATATCACATGGGACACGTTCGTGGCCACGCGCGCGAAGCTGCGGGTGCTCGTGCTCGGCCAAAGCGAAACGACGGGGCTGAGCGGGCATCCACTGGCTGCGCAATTCGCACAACCGCCGCGCTTCGCCGGCCAGATCACGCCGCTGCTGGACTATCTCAGGACACATCGCGCCGAAGGCGACAGGGTAAGGACAGTCGTCGTATCGCGGCAGGCGGCGCGCCTGGCCGAGCTGTGGTCGGAGCGCCACGCAGCCATCGCCGCACAAGCCACGCTCGACGAGCCGCCGCAAGGCGCGCTCACCTTCGTCAGCGGCGCGCTTCCCGCCGGCTTCATCTTCGAAACTCACAATGAAGAATCGGGGATGGAGAAAGAGAGCGATCACCAGCCTCAAGATTCAATCCCCGGCTCTCAACTCATCCTGCTGACCGACGCCGAGATCTACGGCTACGTGCGGCCGGAGTGGTTCCTGCGCACGCGGGCCCGCCAGGCTGCGCCGGAGAAGGCATTCTCCGACTGGCAGCCGGGCGATGCCGTTGTGCACGAAGACTATGGCATCGGCATCTATCGTGGTCTGGTCCGGCTCACGATCGCTTCCTCGCCGGCACTCACCCCGCCAGGAGAGGGCGCAAGCAGCGAACGCGAGTACCTGCTGCTCGAATATGCCGAAGGCGATCGGCTGTATGTGCCGCTACACCAACTCGACCGGATCACGCGCTACGTGGGCAGCGACGACGCGCAACCCCGGCTCGACAAACTGGGCAGCGGTCAGTGGGAGCGCGAGAAGCACAAAGCGCGCGGGGCGGCGGCCGAGCTGGCGCGCGAACTGTTGCAACTGTATGCCGAACGCGAGCTGGCCAAGCGCCCACCGTTCAGCAAGGACACCCCCTGGCAGATCGAGATGGAGTCGGCATTTCCGTTCATCGAAACCGACGATCAGCTACGGGCGATTCAAGACGTGAAGGCCGACATGGAAAGGCCCCAGCCGATGGATCGCCTGGTGGTAGGCGATGTCGGCTTCGGCAAGACCGAGGTGGCGCTGCGCGCGGCGTTCAAGGCGGTGCAGGACGGCAAACAGGTCGCCGTGCTCGTGCCCACCACCGTGCTGGCCCAGCAACATTGGAACACCTTCTCCCAACGGCTGGCCGCGTATCCCATCCAGATCGAAATGCTGTCGCGCTTCCGCACGCCGGCAGAAAAGCGAGCGGTGATCGAAGGGCTGCGCGATGGCACGGTGGACATCGTCATCGGCACGCACGCTCTGATCGGCAAAGAGGTCCGGTTCAAGAACCTCGGCCTGCTGATCATTGATGAGGAACATCGCTTCGGCGTGGCGGCGAAGGAGAAGCTCAAGCGCCTGCGCACAGAAGTGGACGTGTTGACGCTGACAGCGACGCCGATCCCGCGCACGTTGTATCTGGGCTTGAGCGGCGTGCGCGCCATCAGCCGCATCGAAACACCACCGGCCGACCGCCTGCCGATCATCAGCTTCGTCGGCCCATGGGACGACGCAATCGTGCAACAGGCCATCCGCCGCGAGCTTGACCGCGACGGACAGGTGTTCTTCGTGCACAACCGTGTGCAGACCATTCACCTCATCGAGCAGAAGCTGCGCCGGCTGGTGCCAGAAGCACACATCGCCATAGCGCACGGTCAGATGAACGAGCGAGACCTGGCGAGGGTGATGGCGCGCTTCGCCGAGAGCAGCGCATCCACCGCCTCGGATCGCGTGGACATCCTGCTGTGCACCAACATCATCGAGAGCGGCCTCGACATCCCAAACGCCAACACCATCATCGTGGACCATGCCGACCACTTCGGCCTGGCCGAGTTGTATCAGCTCCGCGGGCGCGTTGGGCGCTCGACGATTCAGGCCTACGCCTATTTCCTGTACGAACGCCATTCGCGCATGACGCCCGAGGCGCGCGAACGGCTGGAGATGTTGCGCGAAACGGCAGGCATCGGCGCCGGCTATTCCATCGCCCTGCGCGATTTGGAGATGCGCGGCGCGGGTGAGCTGCTCGGGGCGAAGCAGAGCGGCCATATCGCAGCGGTCGGCTTCGATTTGTATACGCGCCTGCTGGCCAATCAGGTACAGACGCTGCGCGCCCTGCGCGATGGCACGCCGCCACCACCGCCGGAACCGAAAGCCGTGACGATTGACCTGCCGCTCACGATCGGCTTGCCGGAAGGCTACATCGGCGACACGCAGTTGCGCGTGCAGCTCTATCGTCGCGCAGCCAGCCTGGCCAGCGAAGAGGAGATACGCGCGTTCGAGGAAGAACTGGAAGATCGCTTCGGCAAGCTGCCACAAGCAGCGCGCAACCTGACGTATCAACTGCGCCTGAAGCTAATCGCTACGGCGCTGGGCGCGCAGAGCATCACCACTGACGGCAACCGCTTCGTCATCCGGGCCGAGGCGATCAGCCGGATGGATCCGCAACGTTTGCAGCGCCTGATCGGCAGCGACGCGCTGATCGGCCGTACACAGGTGTCGTTCCTGCGCAGCGGCACGCCGGAACAGTGGAAACAGCGGCTGATGGACGTCTTGAAGAGGCTTGCCGAAATCAAAGCAACGCTGATCGAGCCCACCACCCCACCGCAACATCAACCCCTGCGCGAGACGGTGGCCGAAGCCCGGATGCCGGCGAAGCAGGACGGACATCGCCTGCCGCCGATGACCCAGGATGACAATTGGTGATATCCTCGAATCCATCGAACGCTTTGGTGGAGCGGCAACTCCCGTCAAGCGCCGATCCTCGATGGCCATGCAGCCGTTTCGGACGCTGCCGGCGTACGAGCATTCGGCGCAAGGTCAGCGTCCAGAACGGTAAGAGACTGATTCCGGCGGAGATCACATATGCAAATTGATACGACCACTCATCGGACTTGGCGAGATTGGCTGGCGCGTTTCGAGGCCGAGGCTTCGACCCAGGGATTTGTGGACTACATCAACGAGTTACAACGGCTTGACCACGAGGTGCTGACGACGACTTTGATGGCACCTTTATATGGCCACCTGGTATTCACTTGGCTGACCAATGCTTATCTGCTGGCTGCCGTGCAGGCGCTGCCCGATCAGGTCGAAGGCGCACTGGCAGAAATTCGCCGCGCCACACAAAATGTCCGCTTCGACTCCCGTGCGCCGAAGCAGCTGAAGCCCGAGGTGAGAGAGTTGTACTCGCCGATCGTCAGCCACACGACCAGGGAGCTCAAAGCGATGGGGAAGTTGTTGTTCAATGTATTCACACACTATGTCCGCAATGAGATCGAACCGGACATCACAGCCGACGAGATACTTCGTGAAGCATGCCGGCTCTCGTTGGCGGGCGATGACAAATCTGCAATTCGACGCATGGGCACAGCAGGTGCGGCGATTTTGCTGGGCAGTCCGATGTGGAGGGGCTGGCAGCACGAAGGCAGCAAGGTCTTTCGAGAGCATGCTTTTTTGCTTTACTCGGCTCTCGAAAGCTGTCGCCATGTGCTGCCTTTGCTGCCGATAGCCGAGCAGAGACAGAAGTCAGACGAGATCACACAGCAGATCCGCTGGGCACCGAAAGAGAAGGAAGGACCGGGCAGCAAGCAGACGGCATCGAGAGCGCAAACCAAGCCAGTTGACATTACTCCGGATCAAGTCACTCGGTTGTTACAGATTACAGAGCACGATGGGCCGTGGACGGATGCTGAGATCCAGTCTGCCGCTGCAGAACGCGAACAATACATCAAGCACGCCAAAGAAATGCTGCTCAACTTGATGCCCATGCCGGGGCCGATTAAGGCACAGATCACATCCCTGGCGATCCACATACTAGGCATCTTGCGCTGCGACGACCCTGAAGTCATTGAGCACTTGATTGGGCTGATCGTCGAGTCGGAAGAGAGCGATGACGCCGAAGGACTTTTGGATGCGTGGGAACTTACCGACGCGATCGTGCAGGCGCTGCAATGGATCGGCGGGCCAGCCGTGCCGGCGTGTCTGACCTTCCTGCGTAACAGCTTTCATACCGAGGCGCGCTTCGAGGTGGCGCGTGCACTCGGCGCCGCCGGACGAGGATCGGACGAGGTCTTCCAGTATCTGCTCGATCAGTTCGAGCAGACCTCGCCGCAAGATGGCAAGGCACGGTGGGCCATGCCACTCGCCCTGACGCACGACGAGCGCGCCATCGCGCCCCTGGTGCGTGGCCTCGAAGCGACTCGCGACGAACCAGACGAGATCGTGCGCGAATACGAGGCATGTGACTACCTCGACGCGCTCGACGAGATGGGCGCGATCGTCGCGTTCATCACACCGCCCGACACTTGTGATGCCGGCGAGGACATCGTGTGGACGACGGTGGAGGTGCGCGGCGTTGGGCTGATCGAAGGCGTCGCACCGGCCGACTGGGTGCCACCGGCGGAGCGCGCCGAGGAAGAGGAGGACTGGGAAGGTGATGACTGGGACGAGGGATACAGCGACATAGACAACGCACTCGATCCGCAATGGTCGCCGGTGGAGTTCATATCACCTTCTCCGCCCAGGCCGTCCTCGCGCACCGTCAAAGTCGGCCGCAACGATCCGTGTCCATGCGGCAGCGGCAAAAAGTACAAGCACTGCTGCGGCAAGCTCCAAAAATAATTCGTCCCTCTGCGCGAACAGCGATCGGCCCTGCTGCGAAAGACGAGCCGCTTCACGACAGCCAGCGACGCGCGTGAAGGCTGAACCGGGCGGTGCACGCGCGGGCAATCAGCCGGCTCGTGCGAGAATCCCAGGCATATGCCCCGCCGCTCGCTCGCCCGCTCGGCCGCCATCGTCGGGGGGTTCTATGTGGTCAGCAACATCGCCGGCTTCGTCGCTCGCTTGCTGATCAACGCACGCTTCGGCACCGGCGCCGAGCAAGACGCCTTTCGCGCCGCATTCGTCATCCCCGATCTGATGTTCAACGTCCTGGCCGGCGGTGCGCTGGCGTCGGCGTTCATTCCGGTCTACGTGACCCGGCTGAGCCGGGGAGAAACAGACATGGCCTGGCGACTGGCGCGCGCGGTAATGCTGATCGTCTTCGCCGTCTTGACGGCGCTGGCCAGCGGCGCAGCCATGCTCGCGCCGGCGCTGATCCAGCATGTAGTAGCGCGCCAGTTCGACACCGAACAGGTCATGCTCACCGCGTCGCTCATGCGGATCATGTTGCTGGCGACGGTGATCTTTGGCGTGAGCGGCCTGATGATGGGCGTGCTGCAATCGAACGACGCCTTCCTCGCGCCGGCCATCGCGCCCAGCCTGTATCAACTCGGCATGATCCTGGGCGCGACCGCGCTGAGCAGCTTCGGCATCCACGGCCTGGCGATTGGGGTGGTGCTTGGCTCGCTCATGCACCTGGGAGTCCAACTGCCGTCCCTGCGTTCGGCATCGTGCATCGCGCAGTCTGTTGACATGCCGCTCGACGCGGAACACGGAATACACACCGACCTCCGCCAGATCCTGCTGTTGATGCCGCCGCGGATGCTGGGCCTGGGCGCGGTGCAGATCAACACGCTGGTGAACACCACGCTCGCTTCGGGCGTGCAGGGAGGCGTATCGGCCTTCAACAACGCTTTCGCCATCATGATCCTGCCCATCGCCGTAATCGGCCAGGCCATCGGCACGGTGCTCTTTCCTTCCATCAGCGCACATGCCGCCCGCGGTGAACGCGATCTCTTCGCCCGCGCGTTCACGCAAGCGCTCAACACTGTCATCGTGCTCAGCCTGCCGGCCGCCGTTGGGCTGATCATGCTCGGCCAGCCTTTGATCCGGCTGCTGTTCGAGCGCGGCGCGTTCGACGCACGCTCGACCGAATGGGTGGCGTTTGCGCTGGCGTGGCTGGCAGTGGGGCTGCCGGCGCACGCAGCGCTCGAACTGGTCACGCGCGCTTTCTATGCGCTGAAGGACAGCGTGCGGCCGGCGATGCTGGCCGTATTCAGCGTTGTCGTGAACATCATCCTCAGCCTGATCCTGTATCAGGCCTTTGCGCAGGCCGGTTGGCCGCCGTTCGGCGGACTGGCGCTGGCGAACGCCATCGCCACCGTCCTCGAAGTAGCGGTCTTATATGCGTTGCTCGCCCGGCGCGAGGTGCGCATCCGGCCTCGCTCGACGCTGATCGCGCTGGGCAAGGGTGGGCTCGCGGCAGTGGCGATGGGTCTTGCCCTGTGGGGATGGACACGGCTGGCCGGCAACGGCACCATTGCGACGGTGGCAGCGATGGTCGCCGGCGCGCTCGTCTACCTCGGTGCCGCCCTCGCGTTGCGCAGCGAAGAGGCGTGGTTCGCGGTGGGGATGATGAGGAAGCGGTTCACGCGATGAGCGCGGCCCATTGCGCCGCGGCATTCGACCATCCGCCATCAACCGGCCAGGGCCTGCGCCAAATCCGCGATCAGGTCATCCGCGTTCTCGATGCCGACGGACAGGCGAATGAGCGATGGGCTGACTTCGAGCGGCGAGTTGGCAACGCTCATGTGCGTCATCGCGGCGGGCACTTCGATCAACGATTCGACGCCGCCCAGCGACTCGGCCAGCGCGAAGAGCTTCGTGCCCTCGGCGACGCGCCGCGCTTCATCCGGCCCGCCCTTCACGACGAAAGAGATCATGCCGCCGAACGCGCACATCTGCCGCCTGGCGATTTCGTGTTGCGGATGCGACGGCAGGCCGGGATAGATTACGCGCTCGACCTTCGGGTGCGATTCCAGCCACGTCGCGATCTTCATGGCGTTCGCGCTGTGCCGCTCCATCCGCACATGCAGCGTCTTGATGCCACGCAGG
>FWWM01007341.1_pt1 | contig 22227 bp, 19 predicted proteins | sample 2228351 | NCBI WGS metagenome assembly FWWM01 (sample SAMEA103939774, study PRJEB20133) | metagenome
TCGGGTCTATCAGATAATTTACTTTAAGTATCTCACCAAAGATTGTATGAGTAACTTCAAATATATCTGCGTCATCAAAGAAAAGGCTAACAGACTCAGAAGAAGGGATCATCTCAAATTTTGTAACTGACTTTTGGGAAGGCTGCTGTATCTGTTCCACTGGTTCGGTTTCTGAAGGCACTACTCCTTTTCCCTGTTCAGCCTCTGGCGTTGCTTGAGGGACAACGGGCACTTTTTGGCCTAATGGCATGCCTTCACCAGGTGCACCCTGAGGGGTGTGACCCGTTGAAGGGGGGGTGTTTCTTTCAGGAACCACGGCCTTTCCTTGCTCTGTTAAAGTTTTACCAGATTCTGTGGCCTCTCCTTCAATCTTTGATGAACCTTCGGGTGGTTGCTCGGTATCGGTCTGGCTAACATTGGAATTCTTCTTTAAAGGAAGATTGGTGGGTTTAGCCATCCCCGTGGAGTCAGTCTCTAAGAAAAGAGAGAAAATTATAACGAGTGATATCACAGAAAATATCTTTCTCAAAGTCCCTCCCAATAAATAATTTTGCATATTATATCTTTTGACATAAAATTAATCTATCAAAATTTAACACCATCTTATTCACTTAGTAACTTATGTTGAATGTTGAGGCCGCCCATGATTTAATTAATGTCAATGATTTTTCTCTATAAGCTTTTTACATTTATTGAATAGGAAATCCCTTTGCCAGACAGGAGTCAAGAGACTCAAGAGATATTCATTATCTGTCTTTCTGAGTTTCATTATAGCCTTTCTCTTTTCTAACATTCGTGGAAGCAGTTTTAAAACATCCCTTTTTGCCCTGAGATATGCATTAACCCTCTTATGTTTAACAACAAAATATAGTATTTCAGTAAGGAAACCTGCTACAAATGAAGGCAAACATCTTAAAAAAACTCCTATAGGAATGTTCTTAATCCTTACTAATTCACTATTACGCACAGTAAAATAAACAGCAGTCTCACTCATGTAGCCGATTGATGACCTTACCTTGTGATGAACGATTGCAGATGGAATATATAGAACCTTCCAGCCTGCAAGCTGTGCCCTCAGATTTAAATCAGTATCTTCATGTATTAAAAAGAAATCTTCATCTAAAAATCCTATCTCATCCAGCATCCTTCTACGGTATAAGGCAGCACCTCCACATGCACCAAAAACATATTCCTGTCTGTCAAAATCACGACTGTTCCACCCTTCGCCTCTCTTATAAGCCTTCAGTGAAGTTGCGTACCCATCACCAGCACTGTCAATAAGGGTTGCCCCGTATACAACTAATTTTGAAGCACATATTCCAACATCTGAGTGGGTATCCATGGCCATAACAAGTTCCTTAAGCCATCCAGGTTCTGCTTCTGCGTCGTTATTCAAAAGCGCAATATATTTACCCCTTGCATGTTTCAATCCTATGACATTACCACCTGTAAAACCTGTGTTTTCCTTGAAGGGAATTAAAATTATCGAAAAGCCAATGCTACTATGTCGCATGAAATTCTTTATCTCAATTAAAGATGAATCTGTAGAGGCATTGTCAACCACTATAATCTCAAAATCTCTGTAAGTTTGTCTTTCAAGGGACCTCATACAACGTGCTATAAGCCTTTCACCATTATGGTTGACAATAATTACGCTTACCTTTGGCATTCTCTATAACTTTTTACCCCATTTATAGTCTATGGGATAGGTTAACTCAGAGGCTACCCCTCTTTCTGATATAGCGAATATCCTCATATCAGTAATTTCCCTATTCTTAAAGAGTGAAATTGGCACTACATATCTGAATCCCGTGTTGATAATATCAGGACTGTTATATGCCCTTACAATATCAGGACGTTCTTCATTGCATCCGCTATAGTAAATCGATTCCCCTTTGCTAAAAATTACAATGGCATCAGCAGGTAAAAGATTCTTTACATCTGCTGCCCAGCCTGAAAGAACAACATGCTCAGAATCAACCTCTACAGAGTCAAGATAGGCTTTCAAATGATGGGGTTTTACCTTAAATGATGTGCCGATTGATGTCTTTATAATCTCACCTGAATCTCCTGTGCTTACGAGGCGATACTTTATACTTCTGCTACCTTCAAGCCTCCTTAATAAGATAGCTCCATTGTCTTCTGAAATACTAAAAACATCTATCTTATTCATGCCATCTCTGAATGCCATCTCGGGCATAATTGCTGAAAACTCAGCTTTGTTTCCCTCATTAACAAATGCCTTTGTAACTGCATATACAATATCGTTAAGGGTAATTGCAAGACGTGGGGATGATATAAAAGTATCCTTACCAAGTATCCTGCCTTTTATATAGGCAGGCAAAAATGATGACCCTGTTTCAACATCAGACAATAAAGCCGATTGTTCAATATCCACCTTGATTTCTCTGTCTTTTCTTATTTGAAAATCCTTTATAGAATGACCTACCAGCTCCTTATCTATTTCAGACATTAATAATTCAGGCCATATATCACCGCTTCCAAAGAGGTTCACTTTTCGTTTAATTGCTTCACGGACAGCGATATCAAGATGAGCGCTAAATTCATATTTATCATCAGCACTTTGCTTGGCATATATAATCTTTTTATTCCGCTCAGGTGTTGACGTATCAAATACAGAGCTACCATCAAAGGGCTCTGAAATACTGACATCTAATACATACAAGATGGATGGCAGGATGTCAATTGTCTCAACATTTCTATCACTGACAATCCCCTTCTTTTGATAAGGCAACTTGATAAACAGCGGTACGGGCATAATATCCTGATAATTGCCCTTGTTAACATATCTGCGAGAATTGTTTGTGCGAAAACTGACTCCATGATCAGCAGTTATAACAATAAGAGATTTATTATAGAGACCTATCTCCTTGAGTCTATCCATTAGCTCCCCGAGCAGTTTATCAACAAAACCTACTTGAAGGAGGTGAAGTTGATAAGCTTCAAGGACATAAAATTCATTCTTGTCCCACCATTCTTTGTTCAGACCCTTAATCCTGTTAATCGTCAGACTGTGTTTCTTCCCTGAAGGAAGATAAACCCATGGTACGTGAGGAAGATAGCAATGTATAAAATATAAGTTTGGCTTATTTGTCAACTTAATTGAATTTATAAAGTCTCTGAAGACTTCTGCACGATCCTTCTTTATCTCCTTTATAGCAACATTTACAAGTTTGCGAATCCCTTTTAGAAATGTAGTTGAACTTGAACCGTCATCCTTTGTGGCAACCGCCTTCTTTTTAAAATCCTTCCATGATTGTGTAACAACAGCCAAGTTTCCGGTAAAATCATGAGGCAAAAAAATATGCAGATATAAAATATATAAATCAGAAAGTAGATTTATCACCCTTCTGATAAATCCCATCCTGCCCTTGCTGTCCTTGCCGCATAACCGCTCAGGGCATAATCGTGTCATTGATTCATATACATGGAGGTCATAGGAGTTACCTAAAATGGTGAAAAGGTTAAGAGGGTGGTCGTTTATGTTAGGGAGTTTATTCAACTCTGGATACCTGCCTGTCATGATAGCAGGGATAGCAATATGTGTATGGTCAGAGACTGTGGTAGCATTGCGAAACCAGTAAGAATCTTTGGCTAATGCCGCAAAATTGGGATAGCGAACAGGGTCTATCTGGTGATCTTCATCCATAAGAGAAGTTACTGGAAATTCATCAAAGACAACCATGACAATAGGAACAGGGTTGCCAATCTCAACGGTTGCAGTGGTCGCCTTTTCTCCGGGGAAAACAATCTTATGAACAGGCGATTGAAACAGAAAAAGATATGGAAAAATAAAGACCGCTGGCAGTAGAAAGGTCAGAAAATTGCGTGCAGTTTGAAAACGAATATAGGTAAGAGTGATTGCAAATCCGATAATAGCTGCGCCAGTAAGAAGTATCATTCCAGAGAATTGCAAATTTTGCTTCAGTACTGTTAAAGCAATGACTGACAGAAGACATGACACTATGAAATAGTGTATACCTTTTCTAAGCCGCCGACTGGATAATCCAACCATAGCTTCAATCAAAACAACGATTACCGGCAACAGAAGGCTCTGGATAAGAATAAAGAGGACAACGTCTACGGCTCTTACGTGGTGAGCAACAAAGAATTCTGCGTTATGTGATAATATATACAGAGGTCTTGACAGAGCAAGACTGAAAAGAATAAAGATATGCAGGGCATCTATAAATAATTCTCTCTTATGTTTCAACATCAATCGTTAAAAAATTTCCATATTAATTCCGGTTACTGTCAATATCCGTTGAGATTGCCTGCCTGTAAACCCTCTCATAAGCATAAGCTTCTTGCTCTACCGAGAAAACTACTCGACTCCTTATATTATCTTTCAATGCGTTTAACTTCTCAGGATTGTTAATTATTCTCTCAATTACCTCTCTTAAATGCCCAGACTCACCTATCCTGAAAAGAAAGCCATTTACACCATCCTTAATATTTTCAGCCATCCCTCCTACATTTGAGGCTATTACGGGCACATCACAGGCAAAAGATTCATGTAGAAAAAATGGATAATTTTCATACCATAGTGAAGGTATTACAGTAACATCGACATCATATAATACATCGCTGACCTTGTCTTCGGAATAGACACCACAGAATTTAATTCTTTTATCATTGCCAGCTATTGCGGTTAATTTCTTGATATATGATTCATCAGGACCTGAACCATATATTTTAAAAATGAATTTCTGAGAATCTACTTTTTTAAAGGCATCAATAGCAATATGAACACCTTTATGATTATTCAATGAGCCAGCATAACAAAAGACAATTTCGTCACCTTTCTTATAATTTTTTTTATTCTTTTTTATCATCTTTAGGTTTAAGCCATGATTTATGATCTTTATATCAAGATTTTCGAATTCCTTTTTCATCATATAAGCAAGAAATCTTGAAGGAGCAATAATCTTTTTTGCGTTTATAAGAATCTCTTTTGCATCTATAAGTCTTCTAGTGATAAAGCTCCTTTTAAACTCAGGACATAATTTTGAACATGTATTGCCCCCATCAGCGCCATGGCATAAAACATCTTTTGTAAAGAGGGTATACTTTGGACATATAAGAAAAAAATCTGTAAGGGTGACAATGTATGGTATATTCATAAATCTTGCAGCCTTTACCAGTTCGCTGACTCTCATAGGGTGTCCTACATGAATTAGATCTGGATTCTCTGCCGCAATTATCTCAGCCGCTATTCTGGAAAGCTCCTCATTATCCAGAGCAGTGTGCAGATCAGCGGGGAAATAACGATGTCTGAGAGCTAAAACAGGAAGACCTTTGTATGAGTATTCTCTAAGCATAATATTACTAATTTTCCTGTCATAAAAATTATCATCTTCAAAACTATAAGTTATAACCTTAACCTTTTTGCCTGAAAACTGCATCATCTTCCCTAAATTGAGGACAAACTTTTCAGTGCCTGTATACCACCTTGGGAAAAACTGATGTATAAGAAAAAGTATCGTCACTATACCCCTCTACACAGTTCAATATTAATGTCTCGAAATTTCTCCTTTGTACTATGGTTAGAGCTTAAATAGGCAAATGCCATCTGTGTGCCGCACTGAAATGCAAAGGCTTTACAAATACAAGACTTAAAATCTTCGATTATATAATCATCAATCCTCTCAAATGTATTTCCAAGATATTCAAATATTACATTCACATAATCTAACATTGCCTGATTGAAGAGATTCCGTAAGGAATGTTGTTTCATTCCTGCTCCATGACATTGAGTATATATTGTTTCTAAGAAACAGGTGAAATCTCTGTCCATGAAACGATTATTAAAAGTTATAAATTTATTCTCAACAGGGGTCGCTAGTGCATGTTTTACAACAACAAATAAATCGTCCACAGTAGTCTGTGGCAGATCCTTATTCACAAGTTCATTTATACGGACATAGACATTAATAATATCCTTAAACAGGCGTTCAATTCTAATAACAGGCACATGGTAATCAGGGAATATATCCGAGAGGAACAGATTATCCACATATCCTCTTTTTAAATAATAATATGGACTTCTATTATGAGAATGTATAATTTTCACAGAGCTGAGCATAGCAAGTCTGTATCCATCTTTTATTAACCTGATACCAAGATCAATATCCTCGGCATAGCCATATCTATACTTATATCGCATGAATGTCTCTTTAGGTATTAAACAAGCAATATTTGATAGTTGCGCATTCCTCCTCATATGTATGTAGTCTTCAGTACATGGACTTGAAAAGATTCTGTCCTTCTTACCAACTCCCAAAAATTTGTGATAATGAATCCATGTAATTATCCTGTAGAACAGATCGGCACCTTCTCTTGGAAATTCGGCACAGGAGACTGCGGCAAGATTATTTTTTCTTAAAACACCGTATAATTCATAGAAAAATGTTTCAGACGGTAATAGGGCATCCTGCACAGTAAAAAAGAGATATTCTCCTGATGCATTTTCTGCTCCAAGGTTTCTTGAATAAGAATGGGTAAAATTCTCTGAAGGAATTTCTATTATCTTTGTTCCGTATTCCCTTGCAACCTCAAGTGTAAAATCGGTGCTTCCTGAATCAACTACCACAATTTCTATGTCATTAAATCCCTTCTGACGCTTAACCATGGATAGAAGTCGGTCAAACCCTTCACCCGCATTTTTGGTAGGAATTACAACAGAGATAGTGGCATCTGTATTTTTAATTATTTCAGAATCGCCAAGATCTACTAAAGTCGAGGTCTCGGGAGTTATTTCTTCATAAATTTGTGTTATCTTATCATTGCCAATTTTATCTTTTACCTTTTTAAAAAAACCTTTAATTCCATACTGTTTTAAATATTCAGGAATTTTTTTAATATTTACCTTTACCGGAATAAAAAGCAATTTAAAGAATAGTTTTGCCCATTTTCTCCTCTTTGTGTCAAGAGGCAAAAGACGATCTCTTGTCCTATAATATTTTTCTAATAGTTTCCACCCATGGCTCTGATGAATAAGTTGAATATAGCTTTCCTTCTCATTTATCCTCTGCTCGATAGACTGGATATATGAATTCTTTACCTTTAAGAGATCTTTAAGATTCTCTATATCTATTTCCTTTTTACTTATATGGGTATCTTTGTCTTTTATAATTGATTCAAGATTTTTTATATAGTTATCTCTCTCTTTTAAAGAATAAATGTGCTCTGAGACGTATTTATATATTGTATTTTCGTTAAATTTATCGAGATGTTTTGATATTACCTTTAAATATGACCGCTTAAGTAAGTTATAATTTTTATTTATTTGTGCTATTTGTGAAACACTGCACCATTGGTTATACTCAGCGGTTATTACCTTTAGATGGTAAAAGGGATAATTTTCTCCTATTCTTATTAGCAAGTCCCAGTCTTCATAAAGTTCAAGACTGGTATCAAAACCACCCGAAGTGCTCAGAACCTCCATGTCAAACATTAAACACATGAATGGAATATAATTCCCAAATATTAATTTGTCATAATCAAAATCCTGAGAGAATACCAATTCCTTTCTTACTTTAGTGGGTTCATCCTCTTTTTTATAAACCATTAGAGAATCTGTGTAAGCAATACAAAAATCATGAACTTCTAAATATTCAACGAGAATAGAAACATGCTCAGGATATAACTCTATACCCACATTTCCTGCATGAGCACGGCCTGTGTTTTTTTCAAGCCTTATGTAGTTCAGTGTGACATCTCCGAGGATGGACTTAATCTCTTCAATATCAAGCTCGCAGCCTCCGTCATTCACAAGGACAACCTCTATGGGTCTGTATGTCTGACTGGCTATGCTCTTGAGGGCATTTTTCAGGAGCTTTGGCCTATCCTTTGTCCTTACGATTATTGAAACGAGTGGCTTCTTTTCTTCCACTTCTGACTCTTTTATTACCATGCACCCTCTCTTTTTATGACTATCCTTACGGTCTTTAATAGGATAACAATATCAAGCCACAAATTCCAATTTCTTACATACCATGAATCAAGAGCAATTCTGTGTTCATAGGTAGTATTGCTCCTTCCACTTACCTGCCATAGTCCTGTAATACCTGGCGGTACACTGAAGCAGAGGTTTGCATCCTCCTTATAATATTCTTCTATCTCCCTTCTGGTCACAGGCCTTGGCCCAACAAGGCTCATCTCGCCCCTGAGGACATTGAATAGCTGTGGCAATTCATCAAGAGATGTCTTTCTTAAGAAGGCTCCTATACCTGTAACCCTTGGGTCATCCTTGAGCTTATAATGGTTCTCCCATTCGACTAATGTATGTGGGTTGCTTTTTATAATGTCATTGAACCTCTCTTCTGCATCATGATGCATGGTTCTGAATTTGTAGCATTTAAAGGGCCTGTTACCTTTGCCTATCCTCTCCTGAGAATATATTGCAGGACCCTTTGAGTTTGCCAGTATAAGAATTGAGATTATTATAATAGGGATAAAGAACACAACAAGCAGTATAAGACCGACTGTAAAGTCAAACATCCTTTTTATGAATATATTTATTGGTCTTGCAAGATTGTTTTTTATCTCAAGCCCTATTGTCTGCTCCTGAAAGAAGTGCTGGAGGTCTGTCCCAAGAATAGCTATCCCAAAGAGGTCGGGTATAAATAGTATGTTTCTCGCCTTATGTTGAAGGTTGTTGATAATCTTGATGAGTCTTTGCCTTTCAAGGCCAGGCATTGCTATTACAATGTCATGTATCCTGCACCTGTTTATGTACCTGTGTGCCTTTTCCACACCATGGTGCACCTTTACACCATGGATCTCTTTACCGACCTTTTGAGGGTCATCATCAAGAAAGCCTATGACGTCAAAACCGAGGTTTGAGTCCTTTTTGATAGCGTTGATTACGAGTTCTCCTGTCTTTCCTGCCCCTAATATAATTACCCTGCTTCTTAAAAAGCCTGTCTTCATCAACAATCTCTTTATATTTATCCTCATGAGTGGCAAGAGGGGGAGGGAGATGATGCCGGTTAGAACCAACACAGTCCTTGAGACCCTTTCACCCATCTTCCCCAGATAAAGGATACTAAAGACAGCAACTGTAGAGAAGAAGGTAACCTTCCACATGGCCTTTACCTCATCCCAGAATGAAAACCTTTTTGTATAAAGTCCCTCATAGATAAAGAATAAAAGCCATACAGGGAATATCCACCAGAAGAATGTAAAGTCTATAGGAGGGAACTCCGGAAACCGAAGAAAAAATGGAAGTACCTTCTTTCTCAAAAATATCGATATCTCAAGGGATATAAAGACCGTTACGAGATCTATTATTATCAGCAGGGTTATCTCAAGTGACCTTTTTAACATAATATAATCTCGCTTCTTCTCTCTCTAAGATATTGTAGTTATTCACTGCTTAGAGGTCAATAATGGTGAAAAATACACTCCTGCCATGATAAACTGTCTGCATGGTCTTCCTGAATAACAGGCTTGTTTCTGATAAAAAGGCTGCTGTCTCTGTCTTTGACCATGGTTTTCTATATGGTGACGGAATCTATGAGACACTCCGTGTATATAATGGAATTGTCTACATGATAGATGAACATATAGAAAGGCTTCAACGTTCAGCCTCAATGATCAGCCTCAGGATACCTATGACCACTGAAATGATTAAGGAAGCTATATACAGGACGATAAAGGCCAACAGGCTCGGTGATGCTGTTGTCAGGATAAGTATATCAAGGGGTAAGGGTGCTATCGGGCTTGACCCTGAATTATGCCTTGAACCCACATTTGTGATAATTGCTTATCCCTTTAAGGGGCACCCTATGGTAAATTATCAGAGGGGTGTAAAGGTGGCCATTGTTAAAACAAGGAGGAACTTTAAAGACGCCATTGACCCACGGATAAAGTCCCTCAATTTCTTAAATAATATCCTTGCAAAGATTGAGGCAAAGAAAAGCGGTGCATATGAGGCGATCATGCTTAATTACAGGGGTTATATTGCAGAGGGCACAATAAGTAACATCTTCTTTGTCAAGGATAGCACTCTATGTACTCCCACCGTTGATGTTGGAATCCTTGATGGTATAACAAGGAGGTTGATAATTGAGATAGCCATAGAGAATGGTATAGAGGTAAATGAAGGAAGATTCAGACCCGGTGATTTATATACCGCAGATGAGGTCTTCCTCTCCAGCACCACCATGGAACTGATGCCTGTTACAAAGGTTAATGATATAAAGATTGCTACAAAACCTGGCAGGATTACAAGGATACTCCATAAGACATACCAACAGAAGGTTGAGGAATATAGTTCCAAAATCGGTTCAAAAGGATTAAATGATTGATGAATAAGGCTGATATTGCTAAATTGATAGATCATACCCTTCTCAGGCCTGATGCAAAAGAGGCAGATATTATCAAATTGTGTGAAGAGGCAAAGGAACATGGCTTCTTCTCAGTATGTGTTCATCCCTCTTTCTTAAGGGTTGTAGGAGAGAAACTCTCAAATTCTGATGTCAGGATATCCACTGTAATAGGTTTTCCTCTTGGCATGACACTTACAAGGGTTAAGGTATATGAGGCTATAGAATCTTCAACGGAGGGAGCGGATGAATTAGACATCGTGATAAATATAGGTATGGTAAAATCGAATAAGTGGGATGCATTGAGAGATGAGATATCAAGCCTTATTACATCTACACCTGACAGGACTCATAAGATAATACTAGAAACCTATTATCTTACTGATGATGAAAAGATAAAGGTCTCGCTTATAGCCATGGATGAGGGTGCTCGGTTTGTCAAGACATCAACAGGCTTTGCACCTCATGGGGCATCTGTTGATGATGTGAGGCTCATAAGAAAGGCTACAAATGGGAGGATAGGGATAAAGGCATCAGGAGGGATAAGAAGGCTTAAGGATGTGCTTTCATTTATTGATGCAGGGGCAACAAGGATAGGCACAAGCTCGGGTGTTGATATAATGAAGGAGCTTGAGCAAAAATATTAAAAACAAATGGGGGGACGAATGAGAGCAACAAAAAACATTTTCTTAATCCTGTCGTTCTTTTTATGTGCGTTATTATTTTTATATGGTGATGCTTATGCTGTTAAAAATATCTATGTGACAAATGCGGGTAATAACACTATATCGATTATTGATATGGCAAGGAAAGAGGTAGTAATGACATTAAGGACCGGTGTCTGGCCTGCTGGTATAACCATTGATGCGGCTTCAAGAAAGGCATATGTTGTCAACTCCGGCAGGGGTGACAGCAGTATCTCGGTTATTGACCTTAAGAGTAATTCTATAGTTGATAATATTAAGGTTGGCACAGGGCCAATGCATATATCGCTTGACCCTGAATCCAATCTTGCATATGTCACAAACTCAGAAGACAGGGAATACACTGTGTCGGTAATTGACCTTAAAAAGAATGCGGAGACAGGAAGGATAAAGGTTGAGAGAGAACCGTTTCAGATAGCCATTGATGCAAAGAATAGAAAGGCCTATTGTGTTAATTCCGGAAGTGAGAATGTATCTGTGATTGACCTCAAGAATAACGAGGTTACAAAGACGATACCTGTGGGCAGGATACCACTTGGTATTGCCTTTAGCCCACTGTTCAATAAGGTCTACGTGGCCAATCACGATGACAATACCATCACCGTTATTGATACAGTCACAGACAATATATTGAAGACGGTAAAGGTAGGTAGGAATCCATGGTATATCGGAGTTGATAACATCAATAAAAAGGTTTATGTGACAAACAGGGGTGATAACACTGTTACTGTTATTGATGCCTTATCCAACAATGTGGTAAAAAGTATAAAGGTTGGTGAACAACCATTAGGGATATTTGTTGATTCTGAAGAGGGCAGGGTTTATGTTGCCAATCATAAGGGCCTCTCTGTCTCGGTAATCGATACCAAATCCTATACGGTTATTGACACTATAAAACTCAGCCTTACAGGCATGGATAGCTCATACATAGGCTCACCATGGGGGGTTGCTGGTTTCTAAATTATTCCCTTATCCTCAAGAATAAAACAGAGCCTGCTATACCAAAAAGTATAGGCCCGACCCATGGAGCACCCCAAGGGGGGATTGTACCTGTATTTCCAAGGGATATGCTTATGGAATATATAAGCCAGTATAGGACTACCACCACAATGCCGATGCCTGCTGACCAAATACCCCCACCCCATCCTGCATTAAGGGCAAGGGAAAGGCCAAAGAGAACCATTATAAAATTGACCGTTGGATAGGCAAGTTTTTCATAAAGGCGAATGATATATTTGATATTTCTGAATCCTGCCCTTTCAAGCCTGCTATAGTATCGGTATAGTTCTACAAAATTCATCTCATCGGGTCTTTTCATCTCCTCCCTGAATATCCTCGGCTCTTCAAGGGCTGTGCTAAAGAGGTCTTTAACCCTATGGGTAGTCTTTTCGTCAAGGTCATAAACCGTCACATCCTTAAGAATCCATCCATTTCTAACCCACTCAGCCCTTTCAGCCTCTATTCTTCTGAGGAGTTTGAATTCAGGGTCAAAATTAAATATGCTCACACTCAGGATAGTATCCCTGTCCTCCACGAAATCACCTATACGTATAAGGCTACCATCAAGACCCCTGAGCCAGAGTGCCCTCTCACTGTAGGTTATTCTTGGGGAGCGGCTCATTATCTTCACATTTCTTATCCATGACGCCTTTCTTGTTGATGTAGGGACGACCACCTCATTCATAAAAAAGGCCATTACGGTGATTACTATACCCATGATAAGGAAGGATAAAAAGAGTTTCTTCAGACTCCCGCCTGATGCCTTGACCACAATAGTCTCCTTCCATTTAGAGGCTATCCCTACTGTTATAAGTATGGAAAGCAAAGAAGCGATGGGAAATGAATAGACAAGAAACTTAGGAGTCATCAAGAGGAGATATTGAGTTACAAGACCCACAGGGGTCATCCTCGAGTAGAACTCATCGGCCTTATCAAAGAATTCTGCCACCATCATTATGGCTGATGAGGCCAGAAGCGCAATAAAGAAGTATTTATAAAATTCCCTCAGAAAATATCGTCTTACTACCCTCATACCTTTATAACCTCTTCACAGGCCTATCACTGTATGACCTGAGAAAGAAAGAGATAGCCATAACACAAAAAAGAATATTCGGTATCCATTCACCTAAGAAGGTTGATATCTTTTCAGCCTTTGCAAGCCCCTCGGTGGCAATGAACAATGCATAATAGAGGATAAGCACAGAGAGGCTAAAGGAGAGACTTCCCAGCCTACCTATCCTCCCCATTCTTATGGAGAGGGAAGGTCCAAGGATGCCGAATATAAGGCATGCAAATGGAATGGCCAGCCTCCTATTAAATTCAACATCCCACAATATATTTGCCCTTCTATCCTGCCAGAGCTTGAATGTCTCGATCTCATTCGGTTTTACACGCTTTCTTGGCTCTATCCCTGTTGATAGTATAAAGTCATAGTCCGAGAAGGCAATCTCTGATGCACCTTCTCTGGTGAGTGTGTGAACAATGCCATTACGCAATATTAACTTTATAAGCCCGTCTTCAGGGCTTGAAATTACTTTACCCTCTTGAGCAGCTATCACCAGAGGCCTCCTCAGGTTTGTGGATGCATCGCTCTCTCTATAAACGAATATACCCCTGAACCGTCCCTTCGAGGGAATCTCCTTTACGTAGATGACCGTATCCTTAAAGACCCTCGAGAAACTCTCTTTCTCAAGAACTGTTGACGCCTTTCTTGCAATCGTCTCATAGAGGGTCTTTTTAAATGAATACATCCCTTTTGGTGAGAGGTAGAGGCTTAAGAAGAGCATGATGAAGAAGCTGAATAAAGAGAGTAGAAGCGATGCCTTTGATATGCCAATGAAGCTCATACCACTATTCTTTAATACCACTATCTCGTTATCAGAGAGCATCCTCCCGTAGGTGAGAAATGTCGAGATAAGTAGCGCCATCGGGATGGATAAAAGGAGTATTGATGGCTGAAGATAAAGGAATACCTTGATCATATCCCATACCTCTGTCCCCCTTCCCATGACAACGTCTGTAAGCCTGACAAATCTCTCCATAAAAAGGAGTATTGAAAGGGAGAGGGTAGCAATCACAAAATTTATGAAGAGTTCTTTAAAGATTGACCTGTGAATTATCATCACTAAATAAGATAATCCAAAAGGTAGAAAAATGTCATGCACTGAGAAATTAATGGTAAGTAATATCCTGTTTATGTATAATATCCTAAATTTCCATGGGAACTGGATTCTCTGTCTTCTGGCTTGACCAAAAATAAAGAATAACATCTTGGGGAGGTATTATGAAGAAAATATCTTTAAGCATCATCCTCTTAATCTTATTTTTATCAGGCCCTGCCTCTTCAGGAGAAGGCCCGATTATATGGAGTAGCACAATTATCGGACAGAATTATGGCTATCCATCAGGAACACCTGCAGAAGGTAAAACAGATGTCAGAAACCTTGACCTTGTTGTTGAGACCACCTTCTTCCTCAAAAATCTTGAGATAGTTGATCTGCCTATTGATGGAGAAACCTTTATCGGTTATATTGCACCTTTAAGGTTGAGGTATCGTGCTCACGAACAGATCACCCTTGAGGCTGGTACTGTTGTTGGGCATAACTTTGGGGATGATGATGACATTGATGAGGTTGAGCCGTTATTCAGATTGGCCTATGAACCTCTAAAGGATGTCTTTATCATTGCAGGCACAATCATCAGGACACATCCGGTCCATGACGCCCTATACGATGATGTAAATGCCTTTAGACAGATAGCAGAGCAGGGGTTTCAATTAAGGGCAGACCTCGGGTGGCTGAAGGAAGATATGTGGATAAATTGGAAGGTGAGAGAGACGCCTGTAAGGGCAGAGAGGTTTGAGTTTGGAAACACCACACAATTGAGATACGATGATCTCTATGTGGACGGCCAACTATTCTGGGCACATACAGGTGGCCAGAAGAATATTGATGACAGACTCGAAAACAACGTGAGCATCCTTGGAGGTGGATCCTATGGATTCTCACCCACATACCTTAAGGATGCAATCAATCTGAAGGAGATACGCATCGGCGGATATTATCTATACAATTATGATTATTTGAGGGATCAAAAGGAATCAAGGGGTAATGGATTTGAAGGAAGGATAACTGCTGATATAAGGCCATCCAAGAATACCGTGGTTACTCTTTTTGGTGCATACTTTAATGGTGATGACCTCCAGCCACAACAGGGTGACCCTTTATATACAATGGATGAATATGCACAACTCGGCACAAATATCCTCTTTAACCTCCCGGCAGGATTAAGGATTGAGTTCGGCATTGTGGGACAGTTTGTTGAAGATAAGTTTGTTCATACAGAGCAACTCTATCTCACATGGGGCAGGGCGTTCAATCTATTAAGGAATCTATAAGACAACAAGGTTGTCTCTGTGAATAACCTCATCTGAATATTTATATCCAAGCGTCTTCTCTATCTCTGATGTCTTTCTACCTATAATAAGTTTGATCTCATCTGATGAGTAGTTTGTCAGACCCTTTGCAATCCTCTTTCCATCACTACTAAGACAGCTTACCGCATCTCCTACCTTAAACTCACCCCCTACCTTTAATATACCGGAGGGGAGAAGGCTCTTGCCCTTCATTGTAATGGCATGGACTGCACCGTCATCAAGATATAATGCGCCCTTTGACTTGATACCATAAGCTATCCATCCCTTTCTTGAGGGCATCTTGAGGGGTCTTGGTCTGAAATAAGTACCTATCTTCTCACCATTGATAAGTCGTGTAAGGAGTCCCTTCTTTTTACCACTCATAATAACAACAGGTATACCATAGTTATTTGCCTGTTTTGCAGACAGGACCTTTGAATACATCCCACCTGTGCCAACTATACTGCCACTTTTCCCAGCCATGTTCTCGATCTCGGTCGTGATCTCGTCAACAGTTTCAATAAGTCGGGCACCTCTCTGTTCAGGGTCTTTTGTGTACAAGCCATTGACATCCGATAGTATGACAAGCATATCAGCCTCAACAAGCCCTGCAACAAGAGCAGCAAGCAGGTCATTGTCACCAAATTTTATTTCATCAACAGCCACAGGGTCATTCTCATTTATTACAGGGATGACACCCCGATTTATCAATGTAAGGAGTGTATTTTTTGCATTTATATATCTCAGACGATCAGTTATATCATCCCTTGTGAGAAGAACCTGTGCAACCTTCTTGTTGTATCTTGCCAGGTTGTGCTCATATGCCCACATAAGGCTTGACTGTCCAATGGCTGCAGCTGCCTGCTTTAACTTTATATCCCTTGGCCTTTCCCTCAGGCCGAGTTTTCTCAGACCTGCTGCGATTGCACCTGATGAGACAATGACTGGTTCGATCCCTCTGTCAACAATATCCGAGATATCCCCTGTTATCGCCCTCAATCTCCTGATATTGAGCCCCTTTTCAGCAGATGCGATGAGATTACTCCCTATCTTTATGACAAGTCGCTTCATTGTATTCCTCCACTTTTCTGCCAAGATATGTCAGGAGTTCCTCTACCCCCTCTCCTGTAATGGCTGATATTGCGAAAAATATATAACCATTATCTTTGCAATAATGAACAAGTCTGTCAAGTCTCTGACCATTGCCCTTTATATCAAGTTTTGTCCCAACCACCACCTGTGGTTTTGATATAAGTTCAGTGCTGTATAGTTCGAGTTCCTTGTTTATCTTCTTGAGATTCTCCACAGGGTCTTCCTGAGCCATCTCTGATATATCAATGAGGTGGAGGAGAATGGTTGTCCTCTCAACATGACGAAGGAACTGAAATCCAAGTCCTGCACCCTTATGAGCACCCTCAATAAGGCCAGGTATATCAGCAATTACAAAGCTCCTAAAATCCTGATATTTAACAACACCGAGTACAGGCTGAAGGGTTGTAAAGGGATAATCAGCTATCTTTGGCCTTGCAGAAGATACCACTGAAAGGAGGGTTGATTTACCCGCGTTTGGAAGGCCTATCAGGCCAACATCTGCAAGGAGTTTTAACTCAAGGATGAGTGTCTTTTCTTCCCCCTCTTCGCCTGGTTGGGCAAATCTTGGAGCCTGCCTTGTAGGTGTCTTGAAATGGGCATTCCCCATTCCTCCCCTTCCACCTCTTGCAGCAAGGAACTCCTGACCATCATCCACGATATCCTCAAGAACCTCACCACTAATAGCATCCTTTACAACCGTTCCCACAGGCACAGGGATGATCAAATCCCTCCCGTTCTTTCCGTGCATTTCCTTACCCTTTCCATGTTCACCCTTTTCCGCCATGTAGCGCTGTCTGTATTTCACATCGAGGAGTGTATTTATATCACGTGTTGCTCTGAGGATAACATGTCCACCCCTTCCACCATCTCCACCATTAGGACCTCCCTTTGGCACATACTTCTCCCTTCTAAAGCTTACACAACCCTTTCCTCCGTTACCTGCCCTGACATGTATTTTTACTAAATCAATAAACTGCATATAATTAAACCCAGATTGAGCGATTCTTTTACTGAAGACCGTCCAACTCAGATAAAAAAAGGCGGGTTCAACCCGCCTTTTTTATCTCTATAGCTTGTTGATAATAAATACCCTATGCCTGTGGTAAGGGATAAACGCTCACCTTCAACCTTGACCTGTCCTTACGCTCAAAGGCCACAATACCACTTATCCTTGCGAAAAGGGTATCATCGCTACCTCTGCCGACATTCATACCAGGATGAAATTTTGTGCCCCTCTGCCTTACAAGTATATTGCCTGCCTTGACAAACTGGCCACCAAACCTCTTTACGCCGAGACGTTTTGATTCACTTTCCCTTCCATTCCTTGAGCTTCCAACACCCTTTTTATGAGCCATCTTTATCCTCCTACACTAACTTAACTCTATATTCTTTATCCTTACAGCAGTATATAACTGTCTATGCCCCCTGAGTTTCCTATAGCCCTTCCTGGGCTTTTGTTTAAAGATGAGCACCTTTTTCGCCTTCTTTGTCTCCAGCACATCTGCCGTGACCCTTGCGTTTGTAAGATAAGGGTTTCCAAAAAAGGCCTTATTATCATCTGAGACCATCAGAACCTTCTCAAAGGTCACACCATCACTGCCATCAATCTTCTCAATCTTTAATGTGTCTCCCTCAGATATCCTGTACTGCTTACCGCCTGTCTCTATTATAGCGTACATAAAAACCTCCCATTTATGATTTATTTTTAGCATAAATCCTAACATAAAGTCAATCAAGCCGTTAATGTCAAGATGTAGCAGTCTGGAATTATAACATCCTTCCTTGTCTGGTAAAGAATTCACTCAACGCTACTCTTATTATAGCCCCTTTAGACCACCTCTTTCCTGTCTCTTTTGAGTATTCCTCTTGGAGTTCCTTAATGGCATCAAGCACCTCTTCCTCAAGATAGAGTGTGATCTTTTTCAGTCTTTCATGTTTTTCAGTCATGGTGATATTATACATATGTAAGGACAGCTTGTGCGCCCACCTAATGACAAGGCTACCCATTAGGCCCGTGTGTTTTTATCTCCTGATTTTAAAATTGCTGAAAAGAATGGATTTCGTGGTAAAATTAAAAAATACCATACAAAAGGAGGGGATCATGCCTGTAAAAAAGTTAAAGGACTTCCTTGACAGCAACAACATCAAGTATATAAGCATCACGCATTCACCTGTTTACACTGCACAGGAGATCGCTGCATCAGCCCATATCCCTGGTAAGGAACTGGCAAAGACAGTGATAGTAAAATTGGACGGGAAGATGGCAATGGTCGTGCTTCCTGCATCACACAGGATTGCTTTCGACCTTTTAAGGGATGCCTCAGGTGCAGAAAAGGTAGAACTGGCAAGAGAGGACGAGTTTAAGGACATGTTCCCTGGATGCGACATCGGTGCCATGCCGCCATTCGGAAATCTTTACGGCATGGATGTCTTTGCATCAGAGACACTTGTAGAGGATGAGGAGATCGCCTTTAATGCAGGCACTCACACGGAATTGATCAAGATGTCCTATAAGGATTTTGAAAGGCTTGTCAGACCAAGGATAGTAAGGATATCTGTTAGGGCATGAGATTAAATTCTATCAAAAATAGCGTCTACGGAACCATTTATATGTCCTGATCCCATGAACCACCTCAACAGGTATATCTCCAAAGATCCTGAGGAGGATCTTTAAGGGAAGGAATTGTGATTTGTTTAGGTATCTAAAAAGGAGCCTCCTTAATTTCAAGGCATAGACAAAATCAGGAAAGACTGTTTCCTGCAGTGATCTCAGATAAACCCCTTCGAGGTTCTCACCGTTCTTCAATGACCTGTATATGGCATGGGCTGCGAGCTCTCCACTCCTCTGGGCATAGTATATGCCTTCGCCCAGCAGAGGGTCTGTAAAACCTGCTGCATCACCGATCAAGATTGTATTACCAAAGACAGGTTTTTCAAGAAAGCCACCACATGGGAGGATGTGTGATTCTATCTTTATATCATTAAGCCTTTTTATCTTTATAAACGACAGAAGATTATTAAAGGAATCCATAAACCGCTTTCTATTAACCCAGTTCAACCCACATGAACCGATCAGTAATCTCTCCCTGTTGGGGAAAATCCATGAATAACCATACCCTATAAACCCGAATAGTATAATAGGATGGTCTATATCCTTATTGACATAAGAACGGTCAACAAAGACCTCCAGTGCAGTAGCCATGTTCATATCCCAGACACGTTGATTAAAGAGGCCTGTTAAAAATGTGCGTCTTATCACACTATTTGCACCATCGGCACCGATAATAACCTTTGCCCTTAGTCGTCTTCCTGTTGATGTTTTTATTTCATTCTTAAGTACATCATAAGAGACAACGCTTTCACCTTCGATCACTTCCGCACCAACGATCCTTGCCTTTGCAAGGCAAAAATCATCATATGCTGTCCTGTCCACAAAATAAAATGGTTGTGAATAATCCCTCTTTAAAATTGTCTTATCCCTGTAGGTTATCTCATAGAGGTTGGATTCGAACTCTATTATACTTCTCTCTTTAAAAGAAGATATGGACTCACCATAGACATTCTGGAGGAGTTGAATTGTCTTGTAAGTCAGGCATCCGGCACAGAGCTTCTTTCTTGGGAATCTGCTTTTATCAATTATCAGAACCTTAAACCCATAACTGCTAAGGACATACCCTGCTGTTGAGCCAGCAGGCCCTGCACCGACTATGATCACATCATAATCATACATATATGCGATCTCTGGAGAATGGTGTTAGAGCCTTAAGTATAAAAAGGGTTGAACTATTTTAACATATCTTAATAAAGCGTAATGAGTAACGCGTAACGAGTAATAGTTTTTACCACCTCTTTGCTTGAACCTTTTTGAACTGTTTGAACGGTCTTTTTAATACGGGTAAAAGATGAAGAAGAGCAATGACATCCCGAATAATATCCATAGGCCAGTTGGCACCTCCCTTACCCTCCCTGAAATGAGCTTCATTAATGGATAGACCACAAAGCCTGCTGTCATGCCGATTCCGATGTTATAGGTAAAACTCATGAGCACAATAATGCAGAAAACAGGTATAACCTCTGTCATATCATCAAACCGGATCTTGGTGATCGGAGAGAGCATAAGCATTCCTACTACAATGAGTGCAGGACCATATGCATATGGAGGAACAACAGTAAAAAATGGTGCAAAGAAAAGGGCAAGGAGAAACATAAATGCAGTAACAACAGCGGTCAATCCAGATTTACCGCCTGCCTCTATCCCTGCTGCGGATTCAATATATGTACCTGTTGTTGTTGTCCCAAGAAGTGCACCAACAACAGTAGCAAGGGCATCACATAGCATGGGCTTCTCAATCTCAGGTAGGTTGCCATCTTTATCAAGCAAACCAGCCCTGTAAGAGACCCCAATCAATGTGCCCATTGTATCAACAAAGTCCATCACAAAGACAGTCAGAATGACTGCAAAGAAGCCCCATGTGATTGCACCTGCTATATCAAGTTTAAGAAATATAGGGGAAAGGCTGGGCGGCATGCTCACCCATTTATCAGGAAGTGGAGCGGTCTTAAGAAGGAAAGACAAGAAGGTAATAGTAAGTATGCCAATGAGTATAGCTCCCTTAACATTCCTGATCATCAGGATACTGATTAAGAGGAAACCCATAATAGCAAGGATTACGGTAGGTTCTTTTAAATTCCCAACATGCACAGGTGCACCAGTTACCCCTAAGGAGACAATGCCTGTCTCATTGAGACCGATGAATGTGAGGAAGAGACCTATCCCAACGGCAAAGCCTATCTTAAGCCCTTCTGGAATAGCATTTGCAAGCCAACCCCTTATCCTCAAGACTGTTATAATAGTAAAGAGGACTCCACCTATAAATATCGCTCCTATAGCTGTCTGCCAGCTATAGCCAAGCACCTTTACAACCGTAAAGGCTATAAAGGCATTTTCACCCATATACGGTGCTATTGCAAAGGGGCGCCTTGCATACAAACCCATGGCAAGTGTACCGAAGAATGCACTCAGTATCGTCGCAACCATTGATGGGCCAAAAGGGATTCCGGCTGCCTCAAGAATCTTTGGATTGACGATTATGATGTATGCCATTGTGACAAAGGTGGTCAGGCCAGCAATGACCTCCTGCCTTATGTTTGTACCAAGTTCATCAAACCTGAAGTATCTCCTCATGTTATTGTCCTCCAAGGAGTATAGAGGTCTTTGTGAAGAATACACCTGCAACAGCAGAGGTCATTAAACAGGCAAGTGTTGCTGCAAGAAGTGCACGAGGTCCAACTGCTGAGAGGTCAGCCGTTCTCTTTGGAACTAATGCTGCTGTGCCACCAACAAATATGGCAAGAGATGCAATATGGGCGAATCCACAGAGTGCATATGTTGCAAGGATAGCAGAACGTGGGTCATTAAGTGCATTGTTCGAAAGGAGCACAGCGAGGTCCATATATGACTTTACCTCTGTGACAACAGCCCTTTCCCCTATGACCTTTGATATCTCAAATGCATCAGAAGGCGGTACGCCAATTATCAATGTAAATGGATAGAAGACATAACCAAGTAAACCTTTTAATGACCAATCTATATAAAGACCTGTCAATGCATTTATTCTTATCCCCACACCCTTAAATATTAAGTCAATAAGTGCAAAGAGACCTA
>FWWM01007352.1_pt1 | contig 22198 bp, 15 predicted proteins | sample 2228351 | NCBI WGS metagenome assembly FWWM01 (sample SAMEA103939774, study PRJEB20133) | metagenome
CGCTACCACAGTGGCCTATATCACATTCCCACACAACATGATAGTGCTAGATTTCACACACCCGGCGAGAATTGCCGGTATGTTGGGAGGAGTTTTTATGGTGGTGGGAGCTTTAATCTGGCTGTCTGTGAGATATAAAGAGGTTAATTACAGGGGGATATGGGACTGGCTCGGCGCGGAGTATTTGCCAATAATGGTGCTGTTGCTGAGCATCAGCGGGTTTGTGCTACAAGGGGCAATACTGGCGTGGGCTTACTATGGAGAAGCCGCCGAGGCGTTTTTGACTTTCGCCATACATTTCCACGCCATACCCGTGGCATTGTTCTTCTGGGCATTTTTCTGGACTAAGGCAGATCACATCGTATACAGGATTTTCTGGAGGATTTACGAATACGCCGACAAGGAGCTCGCCGGGGCCAACACGAGGCTTCCGCCAACTACGCTTAAGCCGTTAAATAAAACAGGTAAGGAGATCCAGCCTGGGTATTAAAAATCGCTTTATTTTTTAAAAGGCAATTTTACACGGGGACATGCGCCCAATATTTACACTGCTCGGCGTAGTCGCAATTCACATGCTGGGCTTTGGAATTGTCATACCGGTTATGCCCTACGTAGTGAAAGAGCTGGGAGGCGGATCTGAGGCATACGGCGTGCTGGTATCAATTTTCTCAGCGGTGCAAATGGTCTCTGCGCCTCTCTGGGGGGCGCTTTCAGATAGAATCGGCAGGGGGCCTGTGATTACTCTGGGGCTGGCGCTAGCGGCTATAGGTAGCGCGATGGCGTACGGCGCCAGGAGTCTTGCAGAGCTGGCGCTGGCGAGGGCGGTGTCTGGCATGGGCGGGGGGACCCTTGGGGCCGTCCAAGCGCTAATTGCGGATTTAAGCCCGCCTGAAAGGAGGGCTAGTAACATGGCCCTCTTCGGCGTGGCCTTTGGCATTGGCTTTATACTAGGGCCCGTTGTGGGGGGATTGCTCTCCGTATGGGGCGTGAGGACGCCATTTATAGCCGCTGTTATATTCTCGGCCGCTGCCGCCGCCTTGTCTACCTCGCTGCCAAGAGTGAGGGGGAGGGTGGGGTTTAGCATTAGCTTACAATTCGGCGCCGTGGCCGGGTTAGTCCTGGCGCTTAATCTGGCCTTCTCAATGTTCGAGTCCATGCTGGTGTATTACGCCGCGGATGTGTTCAAAATGGCTCCCAGCGATCTGGGCGTTTTGATGTTAATAATTGGCCTGGCGGTAGCCTCGGCGCAACCCGCCGTGAGGAGATTAGAGGGGAGAGTGACGTACGCCACATCGGCGCTGGCGGGCTTTGTGGCCACGGGGGCGGGTATAGGAGTGCTACCCGCGCTGGGAGAGCTAGGCCTTTATCTTGGATCTGCGGTGGCCGCTGTTGGTCAGATGGTTGCCTCTTCCAGCCTTTTCGCCCTTTTCTCCCAGGGGGAGAGGGGCCGGGGCATCGGCTTTGGGGCCTTACAATCAACGGCGTCGCTCGGGCGAATTATAGGCCCTTCTCTCGCCGGCTGGATTTACTTAAAGCTGGGCCCCAGTTATGTCTTTTACGCCGCTGCGTTGTTGTTATTAGCCGCATCCCCGGCCTTTTGGTTCTGGCGCAGGTAATAAAAAAAGAGCTGGCGCAACAGAGGTTTTGATAGAGTGTCACGTGTCTGATCGGGAAATTAATCTTTTCCCAGAAACTGGGCTGAGAGTTTTAAAATTATAACTAAGGCCCTCCAATTATGCCCGCCACTTTTGGATAGGGCCTTGCCTCCCACACTGCCCTCAGACCGCATATATATCTGGTGAGCCTCTCCACCCCAATCCCAAACCCAGCGGTCTGTAGCGGGTATAGCTCCTTGGCCATTTGTAAAAACCACTGGTACTTGGCGGGATCCTCCCCGCCCTCTCTAATCCTCTCCACTAGCCTCTCGGGCTCAAATTCCCTCTCAGCCCCGCTTATAGCCTCGCCAAATCCCTCTGGGTATAACATGTCGAAGTCTCTCAACACGCCAGGACGCTCGGGGTCCTCTCTGTCGTAAAATCCCCGGGAGCCTCTTGGGTAGTCGTAGACAAAGAAGGGGGAGTCGTGGTGGGCCGACATGACCTTTTCGCACTCCCACCTAAGTTCCTCCCTCGGCGAGTTTTCACAGCCGAGCTTGTTCACAAATTCCACCGCCTCTTTGTGGCTATACCGCTTGAAAGGCCTCTTGAACTCGTACAACTGCCTCCCCAAGACTGCCTCTAGCTCTTTGCCGTGGACGTCTCTAACATACTTAACCACATAAGTTATGAGGTCCTCTGCCAAGTCCATTGCCTCATGGTAAGTGGCCTTGTACATCTCCAAGTCTAATTGGTAGAACTCCACTAAGTGCCTCCCTGTGAATATGCTGTCGGGAGGCTCCAGCCTAATGTTTGGGCTGACGAAGTAGATCTTGCCCAATACCCTCGCCATATACTGCTTGTAGAGAATGGCGGAAGACATAACCTTATACTCAGCCCCGTAGAAGTCAATAGAGGCTTGTTTAGCCCCCCTAATGCCCGGGTCAGTGACGGGGCCTATAATGGGAGACAGCACTTCCACAAAGCCTTTGGAATCGAGAAACTCTCGCAACGCCCTCAGAATAGAGGCTTGGACTTTGAACACCAGCTTGTATTTCTCGTTTACGGCCCATCGCCACGAGTATTTAAGCCACTCCTCCAACATCCTCTTATAACTCTCCTTGTCTATCACTAGCTTTTCCAATTCTGTTACTGAGGGATGTATTGGCATAGTAGTTTAATTCCAACGCCGTTTAAAAATTCATAAAACATCCTACTAAATAGACTACGTTAGCTGCATACGGCATTCCGAAATACATTTATAATAATGCTATAAGTTTCAAGGCAAACGTGGTATTTTTTGTAAGAGATACAAACAGCGCCTCACGCCGTACACTTTCTGATATATAAGGGCGGGGGCCACCTCATAGATGGTTTACAATCTATAAAGTATTATCCCGCGCTTAATTCCCTTAATAAACATAAAATTTAATTTTAAAAATGAAGATAATATTTAAAAAATCTGTTTTTAAGCTTCTTCTAAGTATTTTTCGTATTCCCATTTAGTTATTTTGTTCCACGTGGTTTCCCAGCTTCCCTCGGCCGTTATGTACTCTTCCCACTCCCTCTCTTTTAGCCTTAAGTAGGCCTCTAGGAATTGCCCGGGTAGCGGCGTGCCGTCTCTGGCCATTTTAAGGGCCTCGCCTAAATTGGGGGGAGTCTCCCTGGCCTCTTCCAGCTCATACGCCACTTCGGCCACTGGGGGCGGGGGCTCTCTCTTTTTTTCAATTCCCTCTAGGGCTGAGAGGATAATTACTGCAAAGGCCAAGTAGGGATTTGCAGAGGGGTCTGGGTGTCTGTACTCAAGCCTATTTATCCTCCCGCCGTAGTAGGGAATTCTGACCATGACAGAGCGGTTTCCAAGTCCCCACACAACTCTCGTGGGGGCCTCGTGGTGTGGGACGAGCCTTTTGTAGCTGTTCACAGTGGGCGCGACGAAGGCGCTGTTGCGCAAGGCGTTTTCTAAAACCCCCGCCACTGCCCACTTGAGCTCTTGCGTGGGCTCGCCTCTAGAGGCGAAGAGATTAACGCCGTCTTTCCAAAAACTGACGTGTACGTGCATGCCAGAGCCGTTAACTCCCCAGAAGGGCTTCGGCATGAAAGTGGCGGTGAGGCCCCTCCTCTTGGCCACGGCCTTTGCCATTATTTTAAAGACTAGGATCTGGTCGGCCACTTGCACTGGGTCTCCCGCCGGGATGTTCACCTCGTATTGGCCCGGGGCGACTTCGTGATGCGTCTTAGATAGGCCAATGCCAGAGGCCTCTAAATGGCCTAGGATTTCCTCAACCGCCGAGTAGGAATCCCCGTGGAGATAGCCGTCGAAATAAACGCCGCTGTCCGCAGGGGCTGGCGGAACGCCTCTCACTAGAAAGAACTCCACCTCAGCCCCCACCACTGGCGCATACCCTCTAGACTTGGCGTAGTCCGCCGCCTGTCTTAACACGTTTCTCGGGTCCATGGGGTGGGGCTTGCCGCCGTCTACAGTGTTTGTAAAGACTATGGCAGTCTTCCCCCCGTTCCAGCTCTCCACGTATACTGCGTTTAAATCGGGGAGGGCCACTAAATCGCTTTTATTCACAGTGGTATAAGCCGGTATAGAAGAGCCGTCGTAAGCAACGCCGTCTAAAAAGGCCTCTCTAGCCGCCTCTATTGGCAAGACCTCAGCCCTAGGCCTGCCGAATATATCCACAACGACAAACTTCACTAACTTAACCCCAGCCCCTCTCAACACCCTCCAAACAGCCAAACCATCTGGCATAGCCACAGTATCTACGAGGTTTAAAAATTAATCGAAAAAAATATTCTATATAGCACTCCAACGTCTCAAAACTTTGTACCATAATGTCAGGGTAATAAAAAAGCAAATACAAGGAATATAGGGGTTTTTAGGTATAAAGAGAAAGCGGTCGTAGGGAGGTTTTTATCAAATCATTGTGAATATTATATAAATTAACATAGAGGTTGGCTACATGATTTTTACAACAGAACTTTTAGCTTTTAAAATATTACTCATTTTGTGTAGGAGTGGAAAATTTTCTAATTTATCAGTCTCTCTAACTTAATATATAGTGCATAGGTTTAAATATGGAGTTTGTTTGCTATGCTGTGTGCGGCATATTTGGCATATATAGTCTTGGCGGGGAGAATATATACGCCGGTACTATACTAGAGGGCCTAGTTGCCATGAGAGAGCGGGGAACGCCTCACGGCGCAGGCGTGGCGCTTTATAGGGACTGGGGCCGTGAAGTTATCAAATTTTTTTCGCATAAACCCGTTTCGCATAACGTCCCCCTCCCTGGCGGGATATATGATAACATAGTTGAACACGTGGAAAAGGTACCCGACGACGCCTTTATCTATATGCGTAGCAGATGGCTCGATGTTTATAAAATTGTAGGCTGGCCTGACGATATTATCAAGATTTACGATATTAGCCAGTTGAAAAGTCCCGTATGGATAGGGCATACAAGATATCCCACAAATAGCCCCGGCTGGTATCCCTATCAGTCTCACCCCTTCTCAGTGGGCGACGTGGCCATTGTGCACAACGGCGACTTAAGCTCCTACGGTTCTAATGTAAACCTCTTGAAATACAAATTTGGCTATTCTAAATTCAGCGGTACTGACAGCGAAGTAATAGCACATCTCCTATGGGAGTTGTATAAAGCGTACGGCGTTGAAGACGCGGTGTTAGAGCTTCTTTACGGCAGGAGGGAGAGGTGGGCCAGGCTCGACGGGCCATATGCCGTGGCGTTTATAATTGGGGGGCCGCGCCCTGTCTTTGGAGCTTTTGTAGACACGCAACACTTCAGACCGCTTTATGTGGGTTTAGACGGGAGGAATTTGTACATCGCCAGTGAGGCCATGGCCATAAAGAGCGTGGCGAAAGACGCCGAGGTTTGGGCTATGAGAAGCGGAGAATACATCCTCGCGGAAGGCGGCGAGATCTGGGGGAATTATAAGAAAAGGAACGTTAGCTTATTGACGCCGCCTCCGCCCTCTGATGTCCTCGATGCGTCCAATTACGGCGTGATAGAACTCGCCGATATTGTGAGAAAAGAGCTGGAGAGGCGCGATGTTGTAAATGTGGTGAATGTTATGGGCCATCGCTACTTGGGCAACAGGATGTACAGGGGAGTTCTCAACGCGTGGGGAGTGGTGGGAAATGCCTCTGCTAACGTAATGAGCGGGGGGGTGTTTAACATTTACGGCGACGCTCAAGACGATCTCGGCGACGCTATGAACGATGGAGTTATAGCTGTATATGGCAGTGTTGGAGACGCTGTTGGCCAGGCTAAGAGGGGTGGGGAGATTTACATATACGGCAACGCGGGGACTAGAGCTGCTATACAACACAGAGGGGGAGTTCTCGTAATAGGCGGCTCTGCGGGGGACTACCTCGGGGAGTACATGGGAGGCGGCGTGGTGATAGTTTTGAGAAAGACGTGGGATGAGGAAATTGGTTGGAAAATTGGGAGCGGAATGGTCGGCGGAGTGATTTTTATCAGAGGCGAGGTGCCGAGGGAAAAAATCGGCTATGGGTTTGACTTAAAGAGGCTTAGGAGATATTTAGAATTATTATATAGAGAGGGCGAAATTAGCAGAGAATTTTACGAAAGCGCAGTTAAAAATCCCGAACTCGTCGCGAAATTAGACGGCCGCGCTGAGCTTTTCGCCATTACTCACCATGTGGAGATAAGAGAATTATCTGAAGAAGAGGAGTCGCTTCTAAAACCCTATATCACAAGATTTAATAATTTGTTTAATACGGACATTAAGATAAGTGGAGAGACTTTCACTATTATAAAACCGTTGAAAATATGATAGGGAGGTCAGTAGTAGTAAAAAGCTATATAGAAGTCGCGCGTCATGTAGTACCAGAGTTCTGGGAGCCCAGCAGAGTTTTGGCTATTAGAAAAATGGCGCAGTCCTCAATGCCTGTAATTGATAGATTTGAGCCGGAGAGATATGGCAGACTGCTTGACAGAATGGCGTTTAAAGACTTAAGGCGGCGGGATTTAGAAGAGGCTTATGCGAAGGCTGATAAAATAGATATTGATATTGGAATTAAACTAGGCGGGGCAGAGCTTCAAATGCCTATATACGTGGGGGATATGTCCTTCGGGGCTTTGAGCGGTAACCCGAATATAGCAATTGCCAAAGCCGTCACTGAGGCGGGCGCCGTTGCCGGCATTGGAGAGGGCGGGCTACATCCCGAAGTGGCGAAATATAGAAACATAGTAGTGCAGTGGGCCTCTGCGCGTTTCGGCATGGATATGAATTTGTTAACGGCAGGCATCGCCGTTAATATAAAAATAGGGCAGGGGGCTAAGCCAGGTATTGGGGGGCATTTGCCGGGGAGGAAAGTTGTGGACATTATTGCCAAGTTAAGAAAAATACCAGTGGGAAGTGAGGCCATCTCTCCAGCACCCCATCACGATATTTATTCTATTGAGGACTTGGCGCAGAGAGTGAAGGCATTGCGCGATTTGACGAAAAAGCCAATTTTAGTAAAAGTGGCTGCGGTCAATAAAATACACTACGTATCTGTTGGAGTAGCCAGGTCTACGGCAAATGGGATAATAATTGACGGCGCGGGGGCGGGGACTGGGGCGACTCCAATAGTGGCCAGGGACCACTTAGGAATTCCAATAGATATCGCAGTGCCAGTGGTAGATCAATGGATTAGAAAAGACGGGACTAGGGATGGATTTTTAATGATCGCCGGCGGCATGTTATATTCTCCTTTAGACGTGGCTAAGATAATTGCCCTCGGCGCCGATATGGCCAATTTAGGGACAGCGGCGTTGTTGGCAATGGGCTGTATAATGTGCCACGCTTGTCATACTGGGGGTTGCCCGACGGCTCTTACAAATATGATAGGATCGGGGAAGGAGTTAGACATCGAATGGGGCTCGGCTCTATTACGTAATTACCTTCTGGCCGTATCCCGCGGGTTAAAAGCTGTGTTATACGCTTTGGGTATGTCGAGTATAAAAGAGCTTGTGGGACGGAGAGATTTTTTGCAAATACGCCACGTAGACGAGGAATTAGCCTCAGTCATAGGCGTGGAGCTGGCAGAGCCCGGCGAGACTGCTTGGCTTGATAAAAACCGGCGTGTGATTTTCCCAAGGGAGTATTACGAAGGTGTTCATATTCCCATTATCGGCATGGGAGGCGTGGTGCCGGGGTATACCACTCCCGCGAGACGGCTACTCGACGTGTTGAGAATTGAGGCGGTACAAGTGACGAGGCCCTCCGTTGATCCGTATAGAGAAGACGTGGACGTATCTGTGAAATTCGGCCGCCTCGTGTTAGACACGCCGGTTGTGGTGCCCGCCATAGACGAAGCGGCTGAAGACGCTGCTTATATAATGGGCGCCGCCGTGTTGGGGGATAACTGTAAATATGAGGAATACTGTCTTGGTTCATTTAAACCGGCAATTACGCCGCCAGGAGAAATCGATATAGACTCAGGCGTAATTATTATAGACGAAAGGATGGGCGGAGAAAAGCCACTGGAGGCGGCAGTGGCCAGGCTCCATAGAAAATTAATGGAAACAGGCCGTAGGCGAGAGACTTTAATAGTCGCCGTAGGCGACCTATACAACGGAGCCGACATCTATAAACTAGCAGCACTAGGGGCCGATTTAGTGGCGCCGTTATCGGCTTTTCAACAAGTTGTGCAGAGGGTGAAAGATTTGCCGAAGGGAGAGAGGCGGCGGAGATATGAGAATTTAATAGCAAATTTGACAGCGGAGTTAAAAGTGTTAATGGGCGCAGGCGGCGTCACGAGTTATATGCACACTCTAGTAGGCAATTTAGACTTGTTGAGATCTCTAGATGGCAGAGTTGGGGAAATTTTAGGCGTTGAAATCGCCGGGAGGTAGCGTTAAGAAATTATGCAAATAGTCTGTGAGAAGATCGGCGCATTCCACGCACCGCCCCTGTCCGCTGAAATAACCCCCTTCTAGCTCATCTACGCATTGGAGGATCTCCAATGGGTGGCTTTCTGAGATTTTTAATAACAGCGATTTCAACGTCTTAACTACGGGGCCTGGGTAGTCTGGATCTAATCCCACAATTCCGCTTAAAAGGGCGGAAACGGCTTGATAGGCGTGATAACAAGCAGATCTTCTATCTCCCATTTCCGCCGATTCCAACGCCGTGGCCATGTGAGAAATATGGCGTTGATACCATTTTAAATGAACCCCTCCCAGCCTCTCCATTACCTAAATGTCTCTATTGCTACCTCCACGGCTTTTCCAACTTGGACGTTGAAACCCAAGTCTCGCAACGCGGCTCCCAAGATGGAAATACTGGCGGCTATGGAATCTGCCGATGCTTGTATTCCCATGTGGCTAATACGCATTATTTCCCTCTCCAGCGGGCCCCAACTGCCGGCGAAAAGCACTCCGTACTTCTCCCAGATAAACCTCCGTAGCTCTGGTGACGGCAACGGAGTTTTAAAGGCAGTTGCCGTGGGACATGTGTCATCCACCCGCTCTATATATGGCTCTAAGCCAAGCGCCTCTATACCTGCCCTAAACGCTGCCCTGGCGGCTTTATGGCGTTGGAAGACAGACTCAAACCCCTCATTGTGTATTCTCTGTAAACTCTCCTTCAATGCGTATATCAAGACGTCAGACATCGTATAGGGAAAGCCGCCCTTTTCTAACCACTCTTCCCAAATCTGGTAGTTCATGTAAAAAGAGGGGCGTGCCACTTCTAAAGCCCTGTCCCAAGCCCTCTTGCTAATTGACAGTATAGTCAACCCTGGCGGCGCGTTTAAAGCCTTTTGCGACCCGCCTATTAGCACGTCAACGCCCCAGTCATCTACTCTAATCTCATCTGCGGCTATAGAAGATACTGCATCTACGATTAAATAGGCCCCGTGGCTGGAGACTATTTTCGCAATTTCTCTTAAGTTATTATACACAGTAGAGGGCGTGTCGCAGTGGACTAAAGTGACTACTTCCACGTCTTTCTCTTTATCTAAAATTCTCTCTATGGCCGAGGGATCCGCCGACCTTCTCCAACTTAGCCCTGGGGTTATGGGATTTCCTCCGTACATTTTCACCAAATCCGCAAAGCCAGATCCGTATACTCCGTTATCTATTACAAGGACCTTTGTCCCCGGCCTTACGGCGTTGGCTACCGCCGCCTCTAAGCCAAGCATGGCCTCGCCGACCCATATGTATACTCGCGACTGCCACGCCCCAAGTAGGGGTCGCAACAATTCAATTACTTGTTTATACTCCTGGAAAAACTGAGGATCTAGATCCGGATTAGTGGTCTCCCTCACAAGAGCTGCCTTAACGCCGTGGGGTAACTCCGTCGGCCCCGGCGTGAGAATTCTGCGTTGGGCAAAGCGTTTAAACACTATTTCCTAAGATATGCAACTATAAATATTGCTAAGGCGATTATTAGTGCAAATACGCCTAGTGCCGCTATGTAGACGCTTTGAGGATCCGCCTCTCTCACAATTTTAGTCTCTGTTACTGTATAAGTCTCGGTGACAGTCACCGGCCTAATTGCCGTCTCAGCGACAGTTTTAATAGCCGTAGAGGTTATTACCTCAGTGGCGGTAATTGTAGACGTTTTCGTCGTTGTTACGGTTATAGTTGCCGGCGCGTTGGACATGTTGCCGACAATTTCAACTTTCCAAGGCGAGGGGGCGGCCATGTGAAAAACTAGTTTTATGATATAGTCGTCGCATGGGTTCAAGCCCCGTATGGACAACGTCTTTGAGATCGTGTAGTTATTGCTGTGGAAAACAGCCGCTATAGTGTTAAACGTTATGGATCTAAGGGTTAAAACTGCGGTGGATCGCTGGTAAGAAGTAGTCCGGTTTAAGACGTATATCATCGGCGTCGCGCTACAAGTGGCGTTTCGAGGACCCACCCCCCATATCTCAATTCTATCAACCTCTACGCCGTTGTGATAAAGCACGAGCGCAACGGCGCTGGAGGCGTAGGGAATGGAACATATATTATACGCCTCTGTCCCGTTTCCCACGTTACAAGCTCCCTGCCAGCCGCCATCATACCAGTACAGCTTTAAGGCCCCGGCACCGCCGCTCACGTGCGCCCACACGTCGAGATACAGCCACTGCGGCTCCATACAAAGGCATCGTTTCAGGACAATGACGGCGTTGTCAATATAAGGAGTGGCCGATAAAGACATAACTTAATATCAGTAGGAACAAAAGAGTCTTTACGCTTTGCAAGATGCTAATTTTTAAAAACTTGTAGTGCGTGTTCAATTTGATCCTCTAGGAACCACTCTAGTATATAGTCAAGCTTGTTAGCTAGGTACACGGCCTTTTTATACGCCTTTTCCCAAGAGGCGTATTTACCGATGAGCGCCCAGCCGTTTTCTACAATTTTGAATTTAGTTACGAGAACTCTTTCCTCTTTGGGATTTAGATACACCCGGTACATATACGTATACGTACACTGATTTAAAAAGCCGCGGTAATACGGCTTCCAATTATCTTCTGAGTATATTAAAACTTTTTGTTTACTCTTACCGCGCTTTTTCGATGTCCACAGCGCTATAAATAGCCTCTGCAAGCACAGCGAATCCTCTGAAAATAGAGGAGAGATCCTTAGCCACATGAGCCGCCATTGAGAGAAGGCCAACTTCTACATACTTAAAGAACTCCTCCCGGAGGGGATCTACCTCCCCCCCGCCCAACCATTTAAACAACGGCGGATCGGGCCAGGAGAGGAGGATATCCCTTAGGAATACCTCTTCACCTAAGGTGACAGCCATCCCCTCTAAGTCAGCCGGCCTATTTACGTTAAGCAACCAGGCGGGCTCTATGCCGTGCTGAGCCGTCGAGAGGAATAAAGTGGGAGTTGTCCTAAACAAGTCGTCAAGTCTATTCCGCTTGTGTAAAGCCAAGGCGTTGAGTACGGGCTTAACCGCTTCGGGACTCGCCTTAAAAATAGTGGACTCGACACGGCCGTTTGGAAAGACCCATACGGCGACTGGGGCGCGGGCGCTGAGGAGATCCTCAAAAACCCTGGGCTTTACATTAGGAACGTCGCAGGGCGCGAATAAAAGTTCTTCATTAAACATATTTACGGCGGCATCAACCGCGGCCAAAGGCCCTGAGAATCGGGCGCTGTCTTGTAAGATCCTCTCCCCGGGATATAGGGAGGCGTTATTGCCAGCGGCAATCACCACGCCATCGGCCACTTCTCTACCCGCCTCAATAACGTAGTCTATAAGCCGCCTCCCCCCTATTTGGTAAGTGCACTTCTCCCGTCCAAATCTCCTTGACCGTCCGCCAGCGAATACCACTAGAAGCGCCATTTACATAACGGGAGGCAGTGATATTTAAAAATTCATCATTACAGTTTTATATGAAATGGACATTTCTCCTAACACTCTTTGTAATATTCCTAGCGGCGGAGCCTATTAATATTATTTTTATTTTCCACAACCACCAGCCGTGGTACCTAGATTTTTCAAAAAACGAATTGGCGTTGCCGTGGGTGAGAATGCACGCGGTTGGCAATTATTTAAAAGTCCCCCTTCTTATAAACCAAAGCGGCGTCTCCGTGGCGTTCACGCTCTCAGGAAGCCTTATAGAGCAGTTAAACTGGTACTCCAACGGGACATACACCGACGCCAGATTTCGCATTTCTGAAAAAATCGCAAGGGGGGAGCCCTTAACTATTGAGGAGAAATACGCCATGTTGGCCGTGCCAGGAGGGTTTTTCGATATCAACTGGCAAAACATCTTAAACAAACATCCCAGATATGCAGTATTGCTGGGAGTTAGAAACGACGCGTTTAATAAATGCCCGCCTGGCAACATGACTTGTGTAGTTTCGAGATTTAGCGACCAAGATTTTATAGATCTCGCAACTCTGTTTAACCTCCTCTGGATAGATCCCTATATAGCGAGACAGAACCCAGAGATATGGGCTTTGAGAAATAAAACTAACTACACCAGGGAAGATCTCAAAAAAGTATTACAAATACACTTAGAGCTCATAAAACAAGTGCTCCCTGTCTATAAAAAATTGGCTGAACAGGGGAGAATTGAACTGGTGCCAGTGCCGTATTCCCATCCTTTAATGCCGCTATTAGCCGATATGGGCGCTATTTACGACTTAAAACTTCACGTAAATCTCTCCAATAGCCTCTTTAAGAGATATTTGGGCGTCACGCCCACTGGCGTATGGCCGCCTGAGCAAGCAGTTAACGACGAGGTATTGAGGCTATTCGCCAATGCCGGGTATATCTGGACTGTGACCGACGAAGATGTTTTAAAGGCCACAGCGCCCGGCGCCAGTCACTTTAAGCTCTATTTTGTCCAATACGGCGATCGCAAGCTATACGTCTTCTTCAGGGATAAGACGCTTTCAGACAACATTGGGTTTAGATATTCTTCATTAAGCCCTGAAGCGGCCTTAGCCGATTTCGTTAACTATTTAAAACGCGTGCCCAGGGAGAAATGCTCAGTAGTAGTAATTGCGCTAGACGGGGAAAACCCCTGGGAGAACTACCCCAATTTCGGCGACGACTTCCTCAGAGTCTTCTTCCAGGGCTTGGCGCAGTTGGAGAAGAACGGCACCGTGAAGATATGGAAGCCTAGCGATTTTATAAAAGCGTGTGGCAACGAAGCGGCGGAGTTGCCTCAAAGAGAATTTAAGTACTTCGACTTGCACTTAGATCTCTCGTTTTATAAGTCAATAAGAGATCTCCCAACGCGTTTAGTTAATGGGAGGATTGCCGAGGGCTCTTGGTCAGGCGGCGGCAGTCTTGCGGTGTGGATAGGGGATCCGGATGAAAACGTGTGGTGGATGTGGTTAAAAAAAGCGAGAGAGGAGGTGGGCGTAAACCGCACGTGGGATGTAATATTCCCGTTGTTAATAGCCGAGGCTAGTGACTGGCCTTTCTGGTACGGCGGCGACATGGGGTCGCCGATTACCTTCGACCCAATCGCCAAATCGGCTTTAATAACATACTATAAGCGCGCGGGGCTTGAGCCGCCCCGGTATTTACTATCCCCGGCTTATCCTGCGGGCACGCCGCGGGAGGATAAGGTGGCGGGCAGGGGAGACGGGAGAATAAGGACGTATCAAGGCTTAACGGTCCATGTAAATACCACTCACATATGGGCAGAGGGCGCGCCATGCGGCGTTTTGTACATATCAAATCCTGATATTCCCAGATCGCCGTATATATTTAGAGGGGCTGTCAGGGGGATATACGGCGAGAGTTTAAACATAATAGCCGACATGGCCATTGACACTTGTAGCGGAGTTGTATATCTGTCAGACGGCGGCGTGTTCTACCCTGTGGGCAGAGCCGCATCGCTGAGCTTCATTGGGGCCAGGCCAGGAGGCCGGCTTTACTTGGAGTTTAAAGGATTAGTTTACATAGTAAACATACCAGAGGCAGAGGTTGCCCAGCAACTCCTGTTAAAAGCCGCCGATCCTGTGGGCGACGACTTCGGGCCTGGAAGATATCAATATCCCAAAAACCCAGTTTTTAAACCAGGGGTGTTTGATCTCACAGAGTTTTCTCTTTACGACGTGGGGGACAAATTAAGATTTGTCTTTAAAGTCAGGGAGCTGGGGGACAACCCATGGGGCGGGCCCGCCGGTTTTTCCTTACAGTTTTTCCACGTCTATATTAATAGGGGGAGCGGCAGTAGAAACGACACGCTCGGGCTAAGAGTTGCTTTGTGTAGAGACGCGGCTTGGGACGTAGCCCTACTCATAGGGCCTGGCTGGAGCGGAGGTAATAGAATAGTTTACTCAGACAATACTTATGTAGACGACGCCATGTCAATAAAAGTAGCCCCTAATAATACTGTTGTTGCAGACGTGCCTAAGAGATACATAGGGGAGTTTAATAGTAGTTGGAAAATTACTGTATTTTTAACATCGTGGGACGGCTATGGGCCTGATAATATTAGGAACTTCGGCGTAGTTTCCGATGAATGGACTGCAGGCGGCGCAGACCCCGTCGCCGTGTTGGCTAACGTAGCGCCTAGAGTTTTTGACCTCCTTGCGGAGACGGCTGAGCAACAAATTAAGGCTTTGACATCTTATCAAGTCACGAGATTGCCTAATGGCACATATTTGGGAAGGCCGACGAGGGTATGCGCATACATCTCCGGGGGTAAAGCGACAGAGACTTACACAGTTACGCAAACTATCACTATTACACAGACAGAGGTGTCCACAACAACGAAGACTATCGCCACAAGGGAGACAATTACGTCAACATATGTAACGACGGCCACACAAGTCATTAAAGAGGCCGACTGGACAACTGCCTCTTTAATAGGCATACTGGCATTAACAATCGGCCTAGTTGCAGGCTTATTAACTAGGCGAAGATAATCTATAAAAACTACAATTATCTATATTGGACATGAACAGAAATCTCTTAATAAGTCTAATTATAGCGTTAATCATAATAGCCGTAGCCGTTGGCTACATATCAACTAGGCCGTCTCCAACTCCGACAACGAGTCCCTCGCCAACCTCCACGCCAAGTCCCTCGCCGACAATATCTCAAACCACGCCGACGCCTACAACTCCGCCTCCTGCACAAAAAGTAACTATTAGGATATGGCATGCCCTTAACCCAGAGGAGGAGTCTGTGTTTAAACAAATAGCAGCGATGTATACACAAACGCATCCAAACGTCCAAATAGTTTTTGAAAATAAGGCTCCAGATTTGCAAACTGCTGTTTTAGCAGCTATATCAACCGGGGAGAAGTTCGACCTCTTTATATGGGCTCACGACTGGATTGGATTAATGGTAGAAGCCGGCGTATTAAAGCCTGTTGATAACGAAGTAGCCGACGTGTTGTCGAGATTTTCGGCGCCTATACCTCAGTATAAAGGCCACATATACGGCCTGCCCTTTGCTGCCGAAACAGTTGCGTTAATATGTAATAAGCAAATGGTGTCACAACCGCCTAAGACCTTTGCCGATTTATTGGCGATTATGCGTCAATTTAACAAGCCGCCGCAGACTTATGGAATAGCTTATGTTGTGAACCCCTATTTCATATCGGCGTGGATTCACGGCGCTGGCGGTTATTATTTTGACGACGAGACAGAAAAACAGGGGCTGACAGATCCCAAGTCAATAGCAGGATTCACTTTCTTTAAGTCCTACATTATGCCCTACGTAGGCCCCAATCCCACTGATTACAACACTCAAGTAAATCTCTTCCTGTCGGGACAGGCGCCGTGTATGGTCAATGGGCCTTGGAGCATAGGCGCTGTTAAGCAGAGGGGAATTGACGTATTTGTGGCGCCACTGCCCCCTGTAAATGCCACGTATATCCCCAAGCCCTATGGGGGGATGAAAATGTTCTACGTGACGATATATGCGTCTAAAGAGGCAATAGACTTTATGAAGTGGTTTACCACAGACCCACAAGTCGCCAAGATATTAATGGATCAACTGGGATATGTGCCAGTGATTAAAGATGTCCAGATACAAGATCCGGTGGTGCAGGGATTTTACGAGGCGGTGAAAAACATATACTTAATGCCAGTGTCGCCTAAGATGCAGCCCGTATGGGGAACTGTTGACTTAATAATACAAAACTCCATAGTGTCAGATCAGAAAACTATCTCCCTAGCTGTTAATGATGCCGTTAAAGATTTATGCGCCAGAGGCCTCTGTTAAATGAAGCCCCAATGGTTAATATTGCCGGGGCTTCTACTTTTCCTCTTTTTTAACATCTGGCCAATTGTCTTCTCTATATACATATCTTTTACTAACGCTAACATCAAGAATTTCCCCCCGCCCCCTCCATGGGCCCCTGAGGAATTAAAACAAGCCAGGCCGCCGCCCGACTTCACGGGGCTTTCCAATTACGCCTCTATCTTTTTAGGGCCAGCCTCAGCCGGATTTATTGGCGCCGTGTTTTGGAGTTTAGTATTTGTCGCATTGTCCGTGCCTGCAAAGGTTGCCCTGGGCACTTTTATCGGTTTGTTGATGTCCTCAGATAAAGTCTTGGGGAAATCGGCAATGCGCGCCTTATTAATAGTACCCTGGGCCCTCCCCCTTATATTATCAGTAGTGGCGTGGCGTTATGTTTTTGATCCCACTTATGGCGTTGTAAACCAGTTGTTATATTCTCTCGGCGTATCCAAGCCTCCTGACTGGTTTGTAAATAAAGATTATGCATACGCGGCGATGGTGGTAATAGAGGCATGGCTTGCATATCCCTTTATTATGACTGTAGTAATTGGCGCCTTGGCCAACGTCCCGAGGGCGGCATACGAGGCCGCTTATATAGATGGGGCGGGCAGATGGACTATTTTTCTACAAGTAACTCTGCCTCTTATAAAAAGGCCTCTTATTTACGCGACGGTAATGACGACGGCGGCTTCATTGCAGTTCTTCCTAGTAGCCTATTTGTGGAATTTTATCCAGTTATACGACCGCTTTATACTAGCCTACGGCTATTACTGGGCCTTCGGTTCGCCTTTTAGAGAATACGGACTAGCCGCGGCGGTTTTAACGCTGTCTGCATTGATAATTTCAGCGTTTATGATCGTGGCAATAAAACTCACAGGGTTAATGAAGGGGATGTATGAGGGCTAGCCTTTTACAAACCACGACGGCTGTAATAGCTACTGCGTTGCTCTTTTACCCAGTATTTCAGATAATTCTACTGTCACTGAACAAACTGCCCTATTTTAGAATCGGCGGCGAGTTCATACCCACATTAGACTCATTTATGTGGGTGTTACAACAGCCAGAATTTTGGAGAGGCCTTTTAAACAGCTTAATAGTCTCGCTGGCCACTGTGGCTATAGTAATTGCTTTGTCGTTGCCAGGCGCATACGCCTTTAGTAGATATAGATTTAAGGGAAGAGACTCGTTACTTTCCTTCTACGTAGTTTTTACGCAGATGGCAGGCGGGCTCGGAATAGCTGGCTTAATAGCGCTATTTGCAATAGTATCTGCCCTGGGTTTAAGAAACAACCTCTTAGCGCTTGCCGTGATTTATGCCGCTGGCGCCATACCGTATCACACTTGGCTACTTAAAACTTACATAGATACCATCCCTAAGTCTGCGGAAGAAGCGGCATTAATAGACGGGGCTGGCATCAATACCCTCTTGATAAGAGTAGTGCTTCCGCTAATGGCCCCCGCGCTCGCCGTGTCTGCAATACTTACTTTTATCGGCGCGTGGGGGGAGTTAATCCTGGCAAATTTATTCCTCTCCGGCGAAAACAGGACGTTAATCTTGTGGATTTACTCGCTAATGTCTAACGTGTACTCCGTACAGTGGAATCGTTTTGCGGCAGCTGCGCTACTATATGCAATACCCCCAGTGGCTTTATACGTCGTTTTGCAGAAATTCCTCAGGAGAGGCCTTGCCTTTGTCTACTAGCCCCACTCTATAATATACTCAAACCTCTCGGCGTACCACCGCGCTGCCCTCATGGCCAGGACTTCGCTTTTAAACCTCGCCACCGGCTCCCACCCCTCTTCCACTAATTCTAAATCAACCTCCTTTCTGGCAACGAAGATCCTCCCCGCTTTAATAAAGAGCGTGGGCACGGCCACCTCTAATGACTGTTTTAAATGCCTAACAGGCAATTTAACCGAAAGACTAGTATGTGTTATTAGGGATTACTAAATCTCCTTTGTCTCGGGCTTTGTTGACTAGCCGGTCTCCCCCCTCTCCACTGGTCTACGGCGTCTTTTAGTGGTTTGAACCTGCGGAGAGCATCTAGTTGGCTGGCGAGGAGATACACTTTACCCCTCTTCGCCCTTCCCGTAAGTGACTTCAGTACGGCTGCTTCTACGTCATCTTTTGCCGTAACTACTGCTATTTGGTAATAGTACGTGGCTGTGTCTTGGCCTTTCTTTTCCCGTTTCTCCGCCCAGTACCACTCCATTTTGAACTGTCTCCTCTCGCCGCTGGGCAATTCATACTCTACGACGACGCGCAGGCGGCAGTCCTCGCCGGCGCAGTGGCCTACGGGGTTGCCGTTTTCCACAAACTCGTACTTCAGATCTACAACGCGGGCAATTAAGTTGCCTTTATCGTCGCGCACTGGTAGTGGAAGCTCTAACGTCCCCTCCTCCCTCGCCGGCGTCAGCACCTCCATCAGTTTCTTCGCCGCGTTATCGCCGTGACGGCGCTTCAAAACGTCCTCAAGCTCCCTGATGAATCTTTCAGCATCTACATCGCCTTTCAGCGCCATTCGCTGAATCTCGCGGAGGCCCTCGGAGGTAATGTATATTTCGTATTGTTTGCCACTCCTTATAGTGAAGTCCTTGCCCTCCTCAAGCCCTGCCCCCTTCAGGACGTTTACAGCGGTGTCTTTGTATTCTTCCTTGACGCGGATTATGCGCCATCTGTTGTAAACAACGTAGTGCTCGCCCTTCTTCAGCCCGCTCTGCGCCAAAGCCTCTACGGCCTTAGCATAGGCTTCTTTTGTAATACGGATTTCGTAACTCCCAGTGCCTCCTGTAGTAACCGTAAAGTGTACGCCCTCCTTCAAACCCCTCGCCTTTAAGGCGTCTACAGCGGCGTTTTTAGAGGCTTCGTTAGTCGGATGATATTCTACTGTTATACGTTTGTTTACATAATAAACTGAAAACTCCACTCCGGCGAATTTAACGGTATTTGGCCCAGCCTCAATGTCTTTAATCAACTTTTCATACCTCTCATCGCTAATCAGCTTTTTGCCGTGACGCTTGTCATCGTGTAGCTCGTCTACAAAGCTCCTCACCGCTTTTAGCCACCCGTCGTGGCGGATGGCAATTATGCCGTCGGTGGTTAGCCGGATCCCCCATTCCTTACCTATGCGTTTAACCTCAACCTCGCCTCCAAGTGCTCTGATTATAGAGGCCAAATGCTCCGCCTTTTCGCGGGAGCCGGTAAATTGTGCTATCAGTGCCTCGCTCCAATACACGTTGATAGACGCTATTTCCTCTCCTCCCAGCTTAAAGCGAATTATGGCCTTCGGCAACTGCCCGCTGGTGTCGAGCGGACCTCTCTCAACGACAAGGTTCTTGTAGATATAATCCTCTGCCATCGTAACAACTTCCTCTAGCTTTTTGAAAAACATTTCGTTCTTCATGTCATACGCCCACTCGACGCCGAATTTCTTTTTAATTACCTCGCGTGTAACAACTTTAAATACATTGGCAAATTCTGCCAAAGCGTCTCTCAGCTCGTGCAACGCGGGTAGCGCCGGAGTCAGCGCCTCCAGTAGGTTTTTCAACTCATCGCCTCTGAAGACAATAATGTGTGGACCGCCGCCCCTACGCACTGAGCTTGGCTTGAAGCCAAGCTCCCTCAGAACCCAAAGCCAGAACACAGTGAAGTGGTCGCGGGTCATAATCGGGTTTTCCTCATGCTCGGGGCCGCCCACGGTAAGCAAAATCCCGTCTCTGAGCACAGTCCCGTCGTACAACACGGCGTATATCACCGCAAGGGCCGCCTCCTCGTTTGACAGTTTCCTCCATTTGTGTGCCTCTACGGTAGCCCCCTCTTTCGACAGCTCTCCCCCTCTGTATGCCTCCACAGCGTACGCCAGCGGCAAGAGGACGCGAAGGTGCTTGCCGAGGCTGTTAAGCGTATTGACATCTCCACTCTTCTCGGCATTTTCCCACAGCGAAAACAGCTCCTTAACGCGGCTCCAGAACTCGCCGGCCGCGGTCTCCAAGGCTGTCTTTAAATCATTACTCATTTTAACATCAGCCAAGGCCGTCCTCAGATCAATGCCGCATTTCGACAGCTCTTCAAGCGCGGCGCGGCCTCTGCTCAGCACCTCTTCCACCGTCTCAGTGTACTTGCCCTCAACGCGCCACACTGGCTTCAGCCCCTCCTCAGAGGGGTATACCCTATCGAGTTTTATTCCGCCTTCAGCCAGCGCCCAGTAGGTAAAGGCTTGTGAGAGGTAGGAAGAGCTGCTGTCAACGTACTCATATCCAGGGTATAGGACGGCATCCGTGGGCAGTGCGCCGATTGTAATGGCTTTGACGGCTGAATCAACTGCCTCCCTCACCCTCCCCACTGTTTTTACCACTCTCTTCCATGCCTCCTCGTTCAGCTCTTCTAGCAGTTTAGAGCCGGATGAGGCGGCCGCAGCCAAGTTAGCAACTTCTTTAAACAGCTCTACTACCTCTCCCTCCACCGAAAGCGGCGTTAACCCCTTGTCGGCATCCCATGGGGCTTTGAGGAGCTCGCGTCCGTCCTTGTCTACAAACGTGGCGTATACGTGCCTCTTGTTGTCTTCTGTCCTCTCCTCTACGCGTACTTCCACGCCCTGCCTGCCGGCCAGTACTGCCCTCATTGTGGGATCTGCCAGGATGGTGGCGATGCGGAAGGCCAGCTTTCTGGCCTCTGACGGCTTTTCATCGCCGCCAACTGAGTAAAACGCATCGTAGAAACCGAAGGGCGTGCTCCTAACAGCTGACGCAATGCTGAGGGCTCCTACTGTCTGTTTGCCCCTCTCCGCCAATGCCCTCTCCACAGTGACGCCGAAAAGGTCGCTCGTTATAAGCGATAGCAACGCGGCCACTGCCCTCTCCCCTCTAGTGGCGTCTATGTCACGGAGATCGTATGCGGCGGCCTCTGCCAGTTTAAATACGTTTTCCGTGACCACTTTCAGCCGTTCGGCAATTCCGCTGAAACCAGCATCTTCCAGCCTATATACAATTCTGTTAAGCTCGTTGGAGACTTCCCCCGCCATCTTCCTTGCCTCTGCTTCGGCCTCCGCCAGTACACTGAGGTCTTCCCACACGTCGCTTAGGGCAAATCTGCCGCTCTTCACAGCCCCTTCCAGTCTTTCAAGCGCCTTGTAAGACTTGCTCTTCAGCTCTACAAACTCCCTCAAGTGGTTTAATAGCGTGAGGGAGGCTATTAGATATGCTATTCTGTCATCGTCATCTTCAAAGACCTTATAACGCCCACCAGTCTCCCTAGCGCCCAGCACCGCCAGCGCCCAAAGCGCCGCCGGGTCTCTCTCCTCATACCACGCCCTTGAGGCCTCTTCAAGGGCCTTTTTGTATTTGGCGGCTTTCATCTCCTGCACGTAATTCACTAGACGCTTTAGCTCCAACATTGCATTTTCTATTTGCTCCTTAGCTACTGCGTGTTTCAGCGTTGAGAAGGCGCTTACCGCCTTCTCCACAACGCCTTTGTCAAGGCCTAGCTGGGCGGCGCGCTCTACAATCTCTTTCTCGCTTGCTGTTTTTGTCAATACCGCATTCCCTACTTCCTTCCACTTCTCGCCAACGCCAGCCGCCTTTGCCAAGCCGGCTATCGCCCCGGCGTTAAGCGCTATGTGGTTTTGCCAAAGCGTGTAGTCCAATTGCTGTGCTGCAAGCCAGCTTATTAACCCGGCCGCCGTTGCGGCCATTATGAACCAGTGCGCTTTTATGTAGTCAAGGACTCTCGCCACTGCCTCAACAAACAGCTGGTACAGCTTTTCAAGCGCTATTCTCGCCTTTTCGAATACCTCTCTCGCGGCTTCATATGCCGCTTCTGCCGCCTTTTTGACGTACTCCACTGCCCTCTCAAAGGCTCCCTCTCTCGCCAGTATTACCGCCGCGGCTGTCGCTGACACAACGGCCGT
>FWWM01006193.1_pt1 | contig 22196 bp, 16 predicted proteins | sample 2228351 | NCBI WGS metagenome assembly FWWM01 (sample SAMEA103939774, study PRJEB20133) | metagenome
TCCGATCTCGCCCTCCGAGAAGCCGGGTGTCTTTCGGAGGGCGGGCCTCCGGCCCGCCGCCGTCCCCATCCAGGTGGCGGGCCGAATCCATTGAGGCGCGGGCCCTCCTGAGCCCCATCGGCGCGTCGGGAGGCGCGCCCTCCGAGAAGTTGCCTTTCGGAGGGCGGGCCTCCGGCCCGCCGCCGTCCCCATCCGGGTGGCGGGCCGAATCCGTTGACGCGCGGGCCCTCCCGAGCCGCCCCATCGGGGCGTTGGGGGACACGCCCTTCAAAAGACCCAAGCGGCGCGCCCGGAGGCGCATCCGTCGGACCCTGCAGAAGCCCTGCTGCAGCCTTTCCGAGGGGGAGGACGCCTCCCTTCAAGCGAAACGGCGGGCCTTTCCCCTTGACCTCTCATGTTGAAATTTGTAGAATGATTGGGTGCCTTCCCTCACAATCCATCCCCCGTAGGTGAGATCCCTTAGGGAGGTGCGCGGATGATCGGGCATGGGCTTACGCCGTTCGAATTCTACGCGGTGTTGGCCGTGCTCGGGGTGGCGGTGATCAGCCTGATCTTCGCCTGGATCCTCCGGACGGAGGTAATGCGCCACCCCAAGGGCACGCCGAAGATGCAGGAGGTCTGGGAAGCCATCCGGGAGGGGGCGGAGGCCTACCTGCGCCGGCAGCTCATGAGCATCCTTCCTTTCATGGGTCTCCTCAGCGTGTTGCTGTTCCTGAGCGTTTACATCGTCCCCCCGTCGCCCGAGGCCCGCGAGGTCTTCCCTTCCCTGGATGAGAACACGTTGCGGCTGGTGATGGGGCTGGGCCGGGCGGCGGCCTTCATCCTGGGGGCGGGCTTCTCCCTGGCGGTGGGCCAGATCGGGATGCGCATGGCGGTCCAGGGGAACATCCGGGTGGCGGAGGCCGCGCGGACCCAGGGGTATGAGGCGGCCCTGCGCCTGGCCTACCGGGCTGGCACCATCACCGGGATGCTCACCAACGGCCTGGGGTTGCTGGGCGGCTCCATCATCTTCCTGATCTTCGGCATCGCCGCGCCGGACGCCCTGCTGGGCTTCGGGTTCGGGGGCACGCTGCTCGCGCTCTTCATGCGCGTGGGCGGCGGCATCTACACCAAGGCCGCCGACGTGGGGGCGGACCTGGTGGGCAAGGTGGAGATGGACGTGCCGGAGGATGACCCCCGCAACGCGGCGGTGGTGGCGGACCTGGTGGGCGACAACGTGGGGGACTGCGCCGGGATGGCCGCGGACATCTTCGAGTCCTACGAGGTGACCATGGTCTCGGCGATGATCCTCGGCCTGGCGCTGCGCGCGGTGGACCCCAACCACTCCATGGTCTGGATCATCTTCCCGCTGTTGGCCCGGGCGGTGGGGGTGATCGCCTCGATCATCAGCACCTACACGGTGGGCGGCGTGGCCGGCCGCCGGGGGGACGCCCTGCGGGCCATCAGCCGAGGCTTCTTCATCGGGGCCGTCCTCTCCTTCCTCGGCTTCGGGGCCATCGGCCTGCTCTACGCCCGGGACTGGCGGGTGGTGGCCTCGACGACGGTGGGGCTCATCCTGTCCATCGTGATCGAGCGGCTGACGGATTACTTCACCAGCACCGAGCGGGCCCCGGTGGGCGAGATCGAGAAGGCCACCCGCGCCGGGCCGGCCACCACGATCCTCAGCGGGCTGGCCGTGGGCTATGAATCCACCGTGTGGGCCATCGTGGTCATCGCCCTCACCATCGCCACCTCCACCCTGATCTACTGGGGCCTGCCGCCGGTCTACGTGCTCTACGGCGTCTCCCTCACCGGGATCGGGCTGCTGATGCTGACGGGGAACGTGGTGGGGATGGATTCCTACGGGCCGGTGACCGACAACGCGGGCGGGATCGCCGAGATGGCCGGCCTCGAGGAGTCGGCCCAGGAGGTGCTGGCGGACCTGGACGCGGTGGGCAACACCACCAAGGCCACCACCAAGGGCCTGGCTATCGCCACCGCGGTGATCGCCGCCGTGGCCCTCTTCGGCTCCTACCTCACGGACGTGAGCAAGGTCCAGGCCCAGCTCGGCCAGTCCCCGACCCTACAGGATGTGGGCATCCGGATCGATCAGCCGCTGGTGTTCGTGGGCCTGCTGCTGGGCGGGGCGCTGCCCTGGCTGTTCTCCTCCTTCGCCATCCGGGCGGTGAGCCGCGCCGCCACCCTGATCGTGGAGGAGGTCCGACGCCAGTTCCGCATCCCTGGGGTGCTGGAGGGCACGGTGAAGCCCGACTACGCCCGCGTGGTCTCGATCTGCACCCTGACCGCCCAGAAGGAGCTGCTCTCCCTGGCGCTGCTCTCGGTCGCCACGCCCCTGGTGGTGGGCCTGGTCCTGCAGGTGGAGGCCCTGGGTGCCTTCCTGGCGGGCTCCATCCTGGTGGGGCAGCTCCTGGCGGTCTTCATGGCCAACGCCGGGGCGGCGTGGGATAACGCCAAGAAGCGCGTGGAGAACGAGCCGCGGGATCCGGCCCGCAACCTGGGCAAGGGGAGCGAGCGGCACAAGGCCAGCGTGGTGGGCGACACGGTGGGCGATCCCCTGAAGGATACGGCGGGGCCGGCCATCAACCCGATGATCAAGGCGGTCAACCTGGTCTCGGTGCTGGCCGCGCCGATCATCGTCCAGTTCCGGGGCGCCCTCACGGCCACGACGCTGCTGGCCATCGGCGCCGCGGTCGCCGTCCTCCTGGCCGTCCTGCTCTGGGTGGTCTGGCAGAGCAAGCGGGAGGTGCCGGAGCTGGCCGGCGCCCCCGCCTCGGGCGGAGGGGAGTGAGGCTGGGGAGGGCCCAGCCAATCCAGATCCCGGCTTATGAAGCCGCATCGGGCGGGCCGCCCCTGCAGGTCGGGCGGCCCGCTCTTCTCCCCTCAACGGGTCCCCCGCCTTCAAAACGTCGGAAGCGTCCGCAGGACCCACACCGTGAGGACCAGGGCGAGGATCCAACCGATCCTCCGCGCCTGCGGCGAGCGGAAGACCCGCTCTTCCCCGAGCAACAGGCCGATCAGCGCCAAGCCGTAGGCCCCAGGCCCATGGCCAACGGCCACCGCCCAGGCCGTCCAGAGGGGCCAGGCGATCCACCGGACCGCCGGCACGCGGAACGCGGCCCCGGCCAGCCCGATGGGGATCCCCACCCAGACGGCGGGCCCGGAGGGCGCCCCGCCGGCGAGCCCCAGCCACCAGGGGAGCGTCCCGAAGATCCACCCCTCAACCAACCCCCAGACCGCCGGGCGCCCGAGGCGTCGGGCGAGGATCAGCGCGACCCCCGCCCCCAGGGTCAACCACCCCCCGATCCACCCCACCAGCCCGATCCCCACCCCGAGGGCGACCAGCGCCGTCGCCAGCGCGCCCCCCAGCGCGGGAACCTCCCGGGCGCACGCGGCCATGGCCCGCGCCAGCCGCCGAGCCTCCCGAAGGAAGACCTCCGCCGGGCTGCCGGCTCGCAGATAGGGGATCGCCAAGGCCGCAGAGGGTCCCGCGGGCGCGGCCGCCCGACCCCACGGGGCCTCGAGGACCAGCCAGCGCAGCGCCGGCCATCCGCCCTCCGCCAGCAGCCACGCCCCGAGCAGCCAGGGCCCGGCGATCGGCCCCCCGCCCCCGATCCAGGCAGCGGCCAGGGCCAGGGTGGCCTCCCCCTGGCCGAACAGGAGGAGGAGCGGGCGGGAAGCGCCCCACGGCGCGCCGGGCGGCGTCCGGGGCGCCGGGTCACACCCAGGGGCCCCGGCCATCGTCGGTCCCGACGTTGTCGATCTCCAGGGCCCGCAGCACGGACCGCATCCGCTCGAGGTGGGTGCCGGGCCAGTAAACGCGGCCGCACTCCGGGCAACGGTGGAAGCGCTCATGCTGCTGCCAGATGAAGGCCGGCACGTGGAGGGCCACTGCCTCGCGCGACACGGCGGTCAGGCGGGCGTTGCATACCGGGCAGCGGGAGAAGGGGGCGTCGGCGGGCTCCCCGAAGCGCTCCCGGATCGCCCGGAGCTGGAGGACGAGATCCTCGTAGTCCACTAAGAACGCGTGGGGGCCGCCCCGTCGCGCCAGGGCGTGGTCGCGGGTGAGCAGGATGCGGCCCTCCGCCCGGGCGATGCGCAACAGGGCATCGTCATCGAGGGAGGGGTCGTAATGGGTGTCATAGCCGAGGATCCGCAGCCACTTCGCCAGGCGGCCGAGCATCGTGTCGGCCACAAAGCAGGCGGAACGACGGCGCTCCGGCGGAGTCATCGCACCCCCCGACGGGTCAGCGGAGAGCCTCCGATCCGTTCTGGTCCTCGACGAGCTCCTCTAACTCGGCCTCGTCCAGACGGCGTTCCCGCGGTCGCAGATGGGGGAAGAGGATCACCTCGCGGATGGAGCGGCGGTCGGTGAAGAGCATGGTCAAGCGGTCGATCCCTAGCCCCAGGCCCCCGTTGGGCGGCATCCCGTAGCGCATCGCGTCCAGGTAATCCTCGTCCATGGGATGCGCCTCCTCGTCCCCGGCCTCCCGGGCCCGCCCCTGCTCCAGGAACCGCTGCTCCTGATCCAGGGGGTCGTTGAGCTCCGTGAAGGCGTTGCAGATCTCTATCCCCCCGATGAACCCCTCGAACCGCTCCACCGTCTCCGGGTCGTCGGGGCGGGCCTTGGCCAGGGGGGAGATCTCGCGTGGGTAATCGTAGACGAAGGTCGGCTGGATGAGGCGGGGCTCCACGAACTTGGAGATCAGGTCATCGATCAGCTTGCCCCGGCTGGCACGCGGATCCACTTCGAGGCCACGGGCGGCCATGGCCGCGGCCAGGGACTCCCGGGTGGGATGCTGGGTGATATCGATCCCGGCGAACTCCAGGATGGCCTCGCGGAGGGGGATGCGGCGCCAGGGCGGGTTGAGGTCGATCTCGTGGCCCTGATAGACCAGCGTGCGGCGCCCCAGCACCCGATCGGCGACGAAGGCGATCAGATCCTCCATCAGCCGCATCATCTCCTGATAGTCCGTGTAGGCCATGTAACATTCCATCTGGGTGAACTCGGGGTTGTGCTTGAAGGAGATCCCTTCGTTGCGGAAATCGCGGCCGATCTCGTAGACCCGCTCGAACATCCCGACCAGCAGGCGCTTGAGGTAGAGCTCAAAGCTGATGCGCAGGTAGAGCTGCTGCTTAAGTTCGTTGTGGTAGGTCACGAAGGGGCGGGCGGAGGCCCCGCCGTAGATCGGCTGCAGGATCGGCGTCTCCACCTCGATGAACCCCCGCTCGTCCAGGAAGGCGCGGATGGCGCGGACGAGCGCCGCGCGGGTGCGGAAGATCTCCCGCACCTCCGGGTTCATCATCAGGTCCAGGTAGCGCCGCCGGTAACGGGTCTCCACGTCCTTCAGGCCGTGCCAGCGGGAGGGGGGCGGGTAGAGCGCCTTGGCCAGCATGCGAAAATCCCGGACGCGGAGGGAGATCTCCCCGGTCCGGGTGCGCATCATCGTCCCCTCCGCCTCGATGAAATCCCCCAGGTCGAAGAAGTCTTGGAAGAAGCGGTAGCGCTCCTCCCCCAAATCGTCGTAGCGGAGGAACAGCTGAAGGCGGCCATCGCCGTCGTGAAGGTCGGCGAAGGTGACCTTCCCCATGATGCGGACCGCCGTGAGGCGCCCGGCGACGACGGCCTCCACTGCCTCCTCCCGCCCCCCGGCGGCCTGGAACGCCCGGATCGCCTGGGCGCTGGTGTGGGTGCGACGGGAACGGGGCGGGTAGGGGTCGATCCCCTGGGCGCGCAGCCGGGCGACCTTCTCGAGACGGCGGCGGACGATCTCCCGGAAGAGGGCCATCGCGGCACCTATTCGATGCGGAGGATCCGAAAGCGCAGCAGACCGTCCGGGGCGTGAACGGTGACCCAATCGCCGACCTGGCGGCCCAGAAGGGCCTGCCCCAGCGGGGATTCGTTGGAGATCCGCCCGTGCGCCGGGTCGGCCTCCGCCGAGCCCACCACCTGGTAGCGCTCCGGCGTCGGGCTGCCTTCCTCCTGGATCGTCACCCAGCTCCCCAGGGTGACGAAGGTCTTGGGGCCAGCCGTCTCCTCGATGATCACCGCCCGGCGGAGCATAGCCTCCAGGGTCAGGATCCGGCCTTCCACAAACGCCTGCTCGGTCTTGGCGGCCTCGTATTCCGCGTTCTCGTCGTAGTTCCCCTCGTCCATCGCCAGGTTCAACCGCCGCGCGACCTCCTGGCGTCGAACGGTGCGCAGATACTCCAGCTCTTCGAGAAGCTTCTGGTAGCCTTCACGGGTGAGATAGATAGGCTGCTCGTTCATAGGGCCTCACTAAGTTGTGTGGAGATGGGGAGTTTCTCAGAAATCCGGGCGAAAATCGCCTCAAATCCCGATAAACAGAAAGAGCGCCTATCGAGGCGCCCTGTTTTCGCATCCCGAAATCCGTAACGAAGGGGAAAACCCGCGGTGCGTCCCCCCTCTGGCGATCCTAACGGCGCCCTTATTATAGCACGCCCGGGAGGCCAGAACAAGTCCCGGCCCCTGGCGGACCTCGGCGGGGCCGGGGGTGGGATGTCCGGCCCCGCCGGAGACATGCCCGGGAGCAGGGGAAAAGGCCCTGGATCCGCCCCTTCGCCGGCCCATGGGGAGCCGCTCCGCACCCCGCCGGTGCAGGAGCCCCCTCAAGCCACCGCTACCTCCTCCCGGACGAAGCATTCCAGGACGTCGCCCTCAGCGAAATCGTGGAACCCCTCCACCCCCACCCCGCACTCGTAGCCCGCCCGCACCTCGGTGACGTCGTCCTTGTAACGCTTGAGGGAGGCGATGCGCCCCTCGTAGATCTTCTGGCCCGCCCGCAGGACCCGCACCATCGCGTTCCGGCGGATCTCCCCGTCGCGGACGTAGCACCCGGCCACCTGGCCGCCCTTCACCTTGAACACCTGGCGGACCTCCGCATGGCCGAGGATCCGCTCCTGGACGGTGGGGGCGAGCATCCCCTTGAGGGCTTTCTCCAGATCCTCCTCGATGTGGTAGATCACGTTGTAGAGGCGGATGTCCACCCCCTCGCTCTCCGCCAGGCGCTTCGCCGCGGCGTCCACCGGCACATTGAAGCCGATGATGATGGCGTCTGAGGCGGCCGCCAGGGTCACATCCGAAACGCTGACCTCGCCGGCGTCGGCGTGGAGGACGTTGAGCTGGAGCTGGTCCTTGGCGTGCTTCTCCACCAGCCGCTGCAGGAGGCCAATGATAGGCTCGATGGACCCCTGGACGTCGGTCTTGATGATGACGTTGAACTCGCGGATCTTGCCCGCCTGCATGCGGCGGTAGAGATCCTCCAGGCTCATCCGCCGGACTTGGCGCTGGCGCTGGCGCTCGGCCGCCCGCCGCTCCGCCCGCTCGCGGGCCTGGCGCTCGTTCTCCACCACCTCGAACAGGTCCCCCGCCTCGGGCACGTCCGAGAGCCCCAGAACCTCCACGGGCGTGGAGGGCAGGGCCTTCTTCAGGGGGCGGCCCCGGTCGTCGAACATCGCGCGGACCCGGCCGTAGGTCGCGCCGGCCACGATGATGTCCCCCTGCTTCAGGGTGCCGTTCTGGACCAGCAGCGTGGCCACCGGGCCGCGCTTGTCCACCCGGGCGTCGATCACCGTGCCCACCGCCGGGCGATCGGGGTTCGCCTTGATCTCCCGGGTCTCCGCCACCAGCAGGATCGCCTCCAGCAGGTCCTCGATGCCGATCCGCTGCTTGGCCGAGACCTTCACCACGATGGTGTTGCCCCCGTATTCCTGGGGGACCAAGCCCAGCTCCGACAGCTGGCTCATCACCCGCTCGATGTTGGCGGTGGGCTTGTCGATCTTGTTGAGGGCGACGATCAGTGGCAGGCGGGCGGCCCGGGCGTGGGCCAGGGCCTCGCGGGTCTGGGGCATCACCCCGTCGTCCGCCGCCACAACCAGGACGGCGATGTCGGTGACCTGGGCCCCTCGGGCCCGCATCTGGGTGAACGCCTCATGGCCCGGCGTGTCCAGGAAAGTGATCTTGCGCCCGTTGTATTCCACCTGATAGGCGCCGATCCGCTGGGTGATCTGCCCCACCTCCTGAGCCGCCACGTTGGTGCGGCGGATGGCGTCGAGGAGGGTGGTCTTCCCGTGATCCACGTGGCCGAGGACCACCACCACCGGCGGCCGCGGCTTCAGCTTGGAGGGATCCTCCCCCGCGTAGAGGCGCTCCCAGAGCAACGAAGGGCCCTCCTCCTCCACGGCCTCCGGCGGCCGCTGCTCCCGGGGCTCGAAGCCGAACTCATGGGCCACCAGGGCGGCCGTCTCGTAGTCGATGCGCTGGTTGATGCTGGCCATGATCCCGTTGTGCATCAACACCTTGATCACATCGATCGGGCTCACCGACATCAGGGCGGCCAGCTCGCGCACCGTGATGCTCGCCGGGATCTCGATCTCCTTGCGTCCGTTCTGCCGCATCCCCCACCTCCTCCAAGGGTCTCAGGACCATCGGGGGCCTCGCCTCCACCGGCCTCCCGGCAGAAAAACCGGCACGGTGGCCCCCGCCGACCGTGCCGGCATCGCGTCGCGGATTTCCCAGCGGGCCCGCGGGCGCGGGCCCGGCGGCTCGTGGCGCGATCTCCTCAGGGCGGCATTACGCCGCATCCTCCGGCAGGGTCGAGGCATAGGCCACCAGCGCCATCCGGTCCTCCTCCCGCAGCGCCTCGATCCGCAAGGCGTGCTCCAGGCGTCCGTCCTTCAAGGCCCGCTCCCAGCACGAACGGCGCGGATGGAGGTAGGCCCCCCGGCCGGATTTCTTCCCGGTCGGATCGATCTCCACCCGGCCCTCCGGCGTGCGGACGATGCGGATCATCTCCCGCTTCGCCTGCACCTGCCGGCAGCCGACGCACGTGCGCTGAGGGATATGCTTCCGAACCATACCGCCGCCTCACTCCTCCAGCCAGTCCCGCACGCGCCCGCCGCGCATGCGCCGCAGCCAGGTCTCGTCCTCGTAGTCGATCTCATAGCGGACCCGCCGGCGCTCCTTGCCCTTCCCCGCCTTCTTGCGCCGCCGGAGCTCCTCCTCTTCGTCCTCCTCATCCTCTTCCACCGCCACCGGCTCCGGCTCCACGGCCACGGGCTCGGGCATCGCGAGGGCGGGCTCCACGGCCTCCAGAGCGGGCTCCGGGACGGGGATCTCCTCCGGAGCGGCCGGCGCGGCCGTCTCGACCGCCGCCTCCGAGGCCGCCTCCGAAGCCGCCAGGGCCGGCTCGAGGGCCGGGGCTTCCATCTCGGCCGGGGCCGGCTCCACCTCGGCGGGGACGGCCTCCGGCTCGGCTGCCTCCACCGCCTCGACCGCCTCCGGCGCCTCCAGGCGCGCCTTCTGGGCCTTGCGGCGGGCCCGCTCGGCCTCCCGCCGTGCCACGAACGCTTGATAGGCCGCCTCCAGGAAAGCCCGGGCGTCCCGCAGCTCCTCCGCGCTCCAGGGCAGCCCCGGCTGGGCCTTGTGGCGGGCCAGCGCCTCCCGCATCGCCGGGATCAGGCGGGCCGCCTCCCCCATCCGCTCCTGGAGCTCGGGATCCTCCACCCGTGGGAGCCACTGCTCCAGGGCCTCCGTCAGGCTGTGGATGTCGATCCGCCACCCCGTCAGGCGCGCCGCCAGCCGAGCGTTCAGGCCCTCCCGCCCGATCGCCAGGGAGAGCTGGTCGTCGGGCACCACCACCTGGGCCGTCCGCTCCGAGCGCTTCTCCTCAAACAGGTGCACCGTGAGCACCCGGGCCGGGCTCAGGGCCTTGGCGATGAAGACCGCGGGGTCCGGATGCCACTCGATCACATCGATCTTCTCGCCCCCCAGCTCGTGGACCAGGTTCTGGATCCGCATGCCGCGCTGGCCGATGCAGGCCCCCACCGCGTCGATGTTGGGCTGGGTGGCGGCCACGGCCACCTTGGTGCGCTGGCCCGGCTCCCGGGCGATGGCCTTGATCTCCACCAGGCCGTTATAGATCTCCGGCACCTCGGTCTCCAGCAGGCGCCGGATCAAGTTCTTGTGCGTCCGGGAGAGGATGAGCTGCGGCCCCCGGGGCGTCTGCCGCACCTCCGCCAGGTAGGCCCGGATCCGCTGGTGGGGCTGGAGCCGCTCCCCCGGCACCATCTGGTTACGGGGCAGGATCGCCTCGGCCCGCCCCTGGGCGAGCAACACCGTCGCCCCCTGCGGGGTGACGGCCTGGACCACCCCGTGGACGATCTCCCCCTCCTGCTCGGAGAAGTAGCGGTAGAGGTAGTCCCGCTCGGCCTCCCGGATGCGCTGCAGGACGATCTGCCGCACGTTCTGCGCGGCGATCCGCTGGGCGAAGTTCGCCGGCGTGACGTCCACGCGGACGGTCTCCCCGACCCGGACGTCCGGGCGGATACGGCGGGCTTCCTCCAGGGAGATCTCGTGACGGGGGTCCCCCACCGTCTCCACCACCGTCTTCTGGAGGAAGACCCGGATCTGGCCGGTCTCCAGGTCGATGTCCACATCCACGGCCTGGGCGTTCCCCACATCCGTCATGCGGCGGAACACCGTGGCCAGCGCCCCCTTGAGGACCTCCAGGACCACCTCGCGGGGGAGGCTGCGGTCGGCCGCGATCTGATTCACCGCCAGCAGGAGCTCGCTCTTCGCCATTCGATCGCTCCCCAATCCGATGGATCCCAATCGAACCGATACCGTTTGGCCGGGCCCTGCCCATCTTCAGAGCCCAGGAACAACACAGGGGCGCTGCGATGCGCCCCTGGCTGGACTCCGCTCGATGCAGGGCATCCGATGGGGACGCCCCTGGGTGCTCAGTTTCCATTATTCATTTTAAATGATATGGCGGCGAAGCGTCAAGATCCCTCTTGCGGCGCTCGCGGGGGGTGGAGGTCAGCGCCGGCCTTCCGTGCCCTCCAGCAACCCCAGCTGGCCGATGTAACCCGGGGCCTGCTCCAAGGCCTCGGCGGCCCGGACCACGTCGGCCACGTCCCAGAAACGCAGGGCGCGCCGGAAACGTAGGACCTTCGCCCGGGCCAGGCGGCCAACCACCGCGTCGAAAGCGGCGGCAAAGAATACGGTTCCGTTCTTGTTGACACCTATCGTCGGTTCAGCGGCCTGACGCCCGACGTATGATGCGGCCACCGAGAGCGGCCGGCCTGGAAAAGCCACCGGCTGATTCTGCTATGTACAGGTCATAATCGTCGCTTAAATTTGCCGCGTTTATCGCGATCTCGACGGTGTAATCACCCTTCGGTAACGGGCTGACCACTAGGATCATGGCCCTTGTGGCCAAGACTTTGGACTGTCCGGCCATGGTTTGGCCTCCTTTCTGACCTCTTGAAGCGGATCCATTTGAAAACTAGGGTAGATTAATGGGAAGAGACCCCTGTGAGAGGGGAGTGAGACCAATACTGAAGGGCGTGCGATAAGTCCCCTATACCCATGGGAGGCGACGATGGCGACCGTCCGCATGGACGAATCCACCTTCCTCGGCCTTCCGTGCCTCTCCCTCGACAACGGCGCGATCCGGATCCTGATCCCGCGCCCGGCGGGCCCGCGGGTGCTGGCCCTGTTCGTGGAGGGGCGCAACCTGTTCGCCGAGGTCCCCGACCGGACGCTGGAATGCCCAGGCCGCGGGGTGTTCCGGCTCTGGGGCGGCCACCGCCTGTGGCACGCCCCGGAGATCCCCCAGCGCACCTATCTGCCCGACGACGCCCCCGTGCACATCACCCCGCGCCCCGACGGCGTGGCCGTCGCCGCCCCCGTTGAGGAAGCAACCCGCCTGCAGAAGATCCTCGTGGTGCGGTTCCCGGGCCCGGAACCCCGGCTGGTCGTGGACCACATCTTGGTCAACCACAACCTGTGGGCCGTCGAGTGCGCCCCATGGGCCATCACCCAGCTCCGGCCGGGGGGCTTCGCCATCCTGCCCCAGCCGACCGATCCGGTGGACCCCGCCGGGGTATGGCCGAACCGGCGGATCGCCCTCTGGCCGTATACCGATGTGAACAGCCCCTTCATCCGCTGGGGCAACCGGTATCTCTTCGTGCACGCGGCCATGCCGGAGGGCCAGCTGAAACTGGGCTTCCCCAACCGGCGCGGATGGCTGGCTTATTTCTATGACGGCTTCGTGTTCGTCAAACACGCCCCCTACGATCCGAGGGCGGACTATTACGACGAGGGCAGCTCCAGCGAGTGCTTCTGTTCGCCGGACTTCCTGGAACTCGAGACCCTGGGCCCTCGGACGACAATCCCGCCCGGCGGGCAGGTCAGGCACCGCGAGGTATGGTCCGTTTGGGGGCCGGTCTCGGGGCGCCCCGATGAAGACCAGATGGACGAATGGGTTCAAACCTGGCGGCTGGAGGGAAGCGATGTCGGTCTTTCTGGGGATTGACGTGTCCACCACGGCCACCAAAGCCCTGCTGATGGAGGAAGACGGTCAGGTCGTCGCAGTCGCGGCCACCGAATATCCGCTGGCGATGCCCCGCCCACTGTGGAGCGAGCAATCCCCTTCCGACTGGTGGGACAGGGCGGTCCGGAGCATCCGACACGTCTTGCACGCATCCGGGGTCGCCCCGGAGCGCATCCAGGCGGTGGGGTTGACCGGGCAGATGCACGGCCTGGTGCTGCTGAACGAACGAGGGGAAGTCTTGCGGCCGGCCATCCTCTGGAACGATCAGCTTCGCACCGACCGATCAGCCCCTCATCGAGCCGGAGGGCCGGCTCCACGCCTTCTGCCATGCGGTGCCGGGCCGCTGGCACGGGATGGGGATCATGCTCTCGGCCGGGGGGAGCCTGCGATGGTATCGGGAGGTGTTCGCCCCGGGGGCCTCGTATGAAGATCTCACGGCCCTGGCCGCCCGCGCCCCCGCAGGCAGCGGCGGGCTATTGTTTCTTCCCTACCTGACCGGAGAGCACACCCCCCATCCGGATCCCCTCGCCCGCGGGGCCTTCGTCGGCCTCACCATCCGCCACACGCCGGCCCACATCGTCCGCGCCGTGCTGGAAGGCGTGGCCCTGGGGCTGCGGGACAACTTCGAGCGGATCCGCCAAGTGGGAGGAGTCGTCATCCATCAGATCCGGATCTCCGGTGGAGGAGCGCACAGCGCCCTCTGGCGTCAGATCCTCACCGATGCCCTTCAGGTTGAACTGGTCACGGTAAACACGACGGAAGGAGCGGCCTACGGGGCGGCCATCCTGGCCGCGGTGGGCGCCGGCCGGTTCCTCTCCGTGGAGGCCGCCTGCCGCGCGCTGATCCGCGTCACCGGCCGCATCTCCCCAGGGCCCGACGCCGCACGCTACGAGGAGCTCTATGCGCGTTACCGCACCCTTTACCCGACCGTTCGCGGGCTGTCCGCTGACCTGGAGGCGCTCGAGGCCCAAACGGCTTCGTGAGACAGACCTTGGGGCGCTGAACAGGGGAGGAATGAACCCTCCGATCGGAATCTCAATGGCCGAGGTGGGCCTCGTGCCCGCTTCGGATACTGCGGCAGGACGGGCGCAAGCGCCGTCACCGTGCTGGATCAAGGCGCCTCAGCGGCGGAACCAATCGGGGGGTGGCTCCCAGTTATCAGGCACCAGCAGCGGCCGCAGGCGCCCGCTCGGCTCCGGCGGGCCGATGATCCCCAGTTCTTCCAGCCGGTCCATCAGGCGGGCCGCCTTGGGGTAGCCGATGCGCAACTTGCGCTGCAGCAGGGACGTGGAGGCGCCGCGGTGGCGCTTGATGATCTCAATGGCCTCCCGGAGCAACGTCTCCTCGTCCATCTCCTCCTCGCCCCGGCTCACCGCGCGCCCGCTCCCGACCTCCAGGGATGTAACCATTCCCTCCCAGGGGGCCGGCTCCGGCCGCTCGTCGGCGTAGCGCTCCTGCCAGAACCGCACCACCCGCTCCACCTCCGCGTCCGAGACGTAGGCGCCCTGGGCCCGGATCGGCTTGCCCTGATCGGGGGGCAGGAAGAGCATATCCCCACGCCCCAGCAGGGTCTCCGCCCCCGGCATGTCCAAGATCACCCGCGAATCCACCGACGAGGCCACCGCAAACGCAATCCGCGCCGGAAAGTTCGCCTTGATCAGCCCCGTCACCACGTCCACGCTCGGCCGCTGCGTGGCGATCACCAAATGAATCCCCGTCGCCCGCGCCATCTGCGCCAGCCGCGTGATGGTCCGCTCGACATCCACCGGCGCCGCCATCATCAGATCCGCTAACTCGTCAATGAACAGCGCGATGTAGGGCAGCCGGGCCTCCCCGGCCGCCTCCGCCCGGGCGTTGAAGTCCGCGAGGTTCCGGGCCCCCACGGCCGCGAACTGCCGGTAGCGCTCCTCCATCTGGCGGGTCAGCCAGCGCAACACCCCCACGGTGCGCTCGATCTCGAACTCCACCTTCCCGTAGAGGTGCGGCAGCCCGTTCCACCGCACCAGCTCCACCCGCTTGGGATCGATCAGGACCAGCCGGAGCTCCTCGGGGGTGTTGTTGTAGACCAGGCAGGTGATCAGCGCGTTGATGCAGACCGACTTTCCCGATCCGGTGGTCCCGGCGATCAGCAGGTGCGGCATCGCCGCCAGGTCCGCCACCACCGGCCGGCCGGCCACATCCCGGCCCAGGGCGATGGCCAGGGGCGACCCAATCTTCCGGAACTCCGAGGAGGCGAGGAGGCCCCGCAGGCGGACGGTGCGGATCTCCCGGTTGGGCACCTCGATGCCGATGAGGCCGCGGCCAGGGACCGGCGCCTCGATCCGCAGGGAGGGGGCGGCCAGGGCCAGGGCCAGGTCGTTGGCCAGGGCGGCGATCTGGGCCACCCGCACCTTCTGCCGGCGCACCTCCCCCTCCGGCCCCGGGCGCTCAATGTAGCCGGGCAATACGCCGAACTGGGTGATCGCCGGCCCCTGGGTGGCCTCCACCACCCGCGCCTCCAGGCCGAACTGCCGCAGGGTGTCCTCGATGATCGCCGCCTTCTGGCGGATCTCCTCCGGCGAGACCGCCGCAGGCTCCTCTTCCTCTAAAAGATCCAGGGGCGGCAACCGGCGATCCCGCTTCACCCGCGTCGGACGCCGGGCCGGCGCCGTCACGATCTTCAGTTCCCCAGAGGCGAGCCGGGGCACCGGCCGGGCCAGTTTCGAGGGCGCCGGGGAAGGCGCGGCCTTAGATTCGGAGGGTCGAGAGACGGAGGCGGCCGGCGAGGCCGGGGCCGCCGCGGGGGACCCCCATCGGGCGAGGGCCAACCATCCGCTGATCCCGGTCAGCACCACCAGCCCCACCGCCCCCACCCCCGGGCCCAGCGGGGCCGCGGCCGCGCTCCACACCAGCCAGCCCAGGGTCCCCCCGCCCGCCCCCCGCTCGATGATCTCCCAGGGGGTTTCATAGGCCGTCAGGGCCAGCCCATGGGCCAGGCCGAACAATCCCAGGAGGGCCACGTCCATCGCCAGGACCCGCCAGCCGTTCGGCAGCGGGGCCCGTCCCATCGTCCGCAACAGTCCCCAGACCCCCAGACCGATCCAGCCCAGGGCCACCGGCAGGCTGCCCCATCCGAAGAGGCTCCGCAACAGCCCGGCCCACGCATCGCTCCAGCGGCCCGGGCTGAGGCCCAGCAGGGCGAAGCCAGAAAACAGCCCCAGGCCGATCAGGCCGAGCGCCACCCCTTGACGTTCCCGCCGCCCGAACGACGGCGTGCCGTGCCAGCGGGGCGGACCCAGGCGTCGGACCCACTCGGGGAGGCCTGAGGAGGCAGCCGGCCCGCTTCGCCCGGCGCGGGCCGGCCCGTTGCGGGCGTGGACCGTTCGAACGCGCCGTCGCATCTTACATCCAGGAAGCAGACATGAGGTGAGCGCCCCTCCCCCGGCCCGCCCTTCGAGCCGCGGCGCGGGGGGAGGCGCAGGAGCTTCCCCCGATCGGCCTCACGAGGCGTTCAACCCCCGTCGGCTGAGGCCGATGCGGCGCGCGGCCGGGTCGATGTTCAGGATGCGGACGCGGACGCGCTGCCCCTCGCGCAACGCCTCGCGGGGATGGCCCACCCCGGCATCGCCCAACTCCGAAACATGCAGCAGCCCTTCCACCCCTTCCTCCAAGCGGATGAAGGCGCCGAAGTGGGTCACGGTGGTCACTACCCCCTCCACCACTTGGCCCACCTGATACCGTTGCGCGACGGTCTCCCAAGGATCCGGCTGCAGGCGCTTCAGGGACAGCTGCACCCGGCGCTCCTCCGGCTGGACCTCGAGGACCAGCACCTCCAACTCCTGGCCGACGCGGACGATCGCCCCGGGATCGGCCACCCGGCCCCACGACATCTCGGAGAGATGCAGCAGCCCCTCGAAGCCCCCCAGATCCACGAACGCCCCGAACGCTGTCACCTTGGTGACCCGCCCCCGGCGGACCTGGCCCGGCCGGAGCTCGGCGAGGAGGGCCTCGATGCGGGCTTCATCCTGATAGGCCAGCCGCTCCGACAGGACGAAGCGCCCGCCCACCTCGTCCACCTCGATGACCCGGACCCGCAGGGTCTGGCCGATATACCGGGCCATGGCGGACCGGCGGGAGGGCCCGTCGAGGGCGTTTGGGAACTGAAGGAGGTGGGAGGCGGGGACGAACCCTCTGGGCAACCCCTCCGCCTGGACGATCAGGCCGCCCCGGTTGTAGCCCACCACCGTGACGGTGAGCGGCTGGCCGGATTCCAGCAGCGCGCGGGCGGACCGCCAATCCGGCTCCCCCCCTTCCAGATCCCAGGGGCCGGGCATCGGGATGGGGCGGCCTTCGCCCATCCCCAGCCCCGCCCAGATCTCCTCCGGCTCCGCCGGGGGAGCCGGCGAGGCGGCGAATTCCCCCTGGCTCATCAAAGCCATCCAGTATTCCTCTGAAGGCGGCGCGTATCCGGGCACCGTGACGCGCATCCCCTCCTGACCTCCTCCCGCTCAGGATCGCGGGGAAAGGGCTTCCCCCCCAACGGCCCCGCCGGACGGTTGCCGCTTGCCATTATAGCCGCGCTCGGGAACGGGGCAACCGCGCCGGATGCGGGGAACGCTCAGGAGCGCGATCGGGGAAGAAGGCGTGGCGGAAAGGCCGTCCATCGCGGGCGCATCGGGCGATCCCCCGCCTTCGATGCGCTACGGCCGCCCCTCCGGCCCGGGGGAGGGATCCCACTCACCGGGCCACTCCAGCCCCCGCCATCGGCTTCCCTCCTCCGGCGGGCCGATCAGCCCGCGGGCTTCCATCAGATCGATCAGGCGGGCCGCCCGGTTGTACCCGATGCGCAGCTTCCGCTGCAGCAGCGAGATCGAGGCCCGCCGATGCAGGCGCACGATCTCGATCGCCCGCTGCAGGAGGACCTCATCGGGCTCTTCCTCGGATCCCTCCACACCGGACGCCGGGGCTTCCCCGCCGGGCTCCGACCGGACCTGGGCCGGCCGGATCGGTTCCCCCCGGCGCTCCCGACCGAGGGCCGGCCGGGGAAGGCCCCGGATGCCCTTCCAGTAGGCGACGATGCGCCGGATCTCCTCATCGGAGACGTAACAGCCCTGGGCCCGGATGGGCTGGCCCTGATCGGGGGGCAGGAAGAGCATATCCCCACGCCCCAGCAGGGTCTCCGCCCCCGGCATGTCCAAGATCACCCGCGAATCCACCGACGAGGCCACCGCAAACGCAATCCGCGCCGGAAAGTTCGCCTTGATCAGCCCCGTCACCACGTCCACGCTCGGCCGCTGCGTGGCGATCACCAAATGAATCCCCGTCGCCCGCGCCATCTGCGCCAGCCGCGTGATCCGCCGCTCGGTCTCCTGCGGGGCGGTGATCATCAGGTCCGCCAGCTCGTCCACCACGATCACCAGATACGGCATGCGGGGCTCACCCCGCTCCGCCATCCGCCGGTTGTAGTCCGCGATATGGCGGGCGCCGGCGGCGGCGAACAGCCGGTAGCGGCGCTCCATCTCGCGCATGGCCTCCTGAAGCACCCGCGGCACCTTCTCGATCTCCACCACCACCGGCGTCCACAGGTGGGGGATGCCGTTATAGGGCGTCAGCTCCACCCGCTTGGGATCGATCAGGATCAGCCGCAGGTCCTCCGGCGTGCAGGTGCACAGCAACGAGACCAGGATCGCGTTCAAGGCCACGGACTTCCCTGAGCCCGTGGCTCCGGCGATCAGCAGATGAGGCATGGCAGTGAGATCGGCCACCAGGGGCTCCCCGGAGACCGTCTGTCCCAGGGGCAGCCGCAGGGGGGAGGCCAGCGCCCGATAGGCCTCGCTCTCCATCACCTCCCGCAGGCGGACGAGGGCCAGCCGCTCGTTGGGGACCTCGAGGCCGACCAGGCCTCGGCCGGGGATGGGCGCGAGGACCCGGACGGAGCGGGCGGAGAGGGCCAGGGCCAGGTCATCGGCCAGCGCGGCGATCTGGCCCACCTTCACCCGGGTGGGGCGCCCGCCTCGGGCGATCTGACCGGGCTCCAGGCCGAAGAGGGTGACCGTCGGCCCGCGCTGGACCTCCACCACGCGGGCTTCCACCCCCAGGCTGCGCAGGGTTTCCTCGATGATGCGCGCCTTCTCCCGCAAATCCGCCTCGTCGATCTCCCCCTCCTCCGCCGGATCCAGGATCTCCTCCAGCGGGGGGAGCGTCCATTTCGGGCCTTCCGGGGCGATGGAGAGCGGCGCCTCCATCTCCTCCGGGCCCTCGGGGGCCTCCAGGGGCTCGCCCGGCTCCGCCAGCGCCTCGCCCTCCCCCAGGATCCGCGGGGAGCGGTCCAAGGGCTCCGGGGAAGGGGTTGGCTCCGGCCGGGCGGGCGCAGGGGGATGGATCCGGAGGGCGGGCCAGGTTCCGGCCGCGCCCGCCGTCGCGGAGGGACTTCGCCGGAGGCGGCGGAACGCCCGGATCGCCCACTCCACCGGGCGCTCCGGGGAAAGACGGAACGTGAGCATCAGCCCGGCCCCGACCATCCCGAGCAGGGCCAGCAGCGCCCCCACCGCCCCCAGGTTGTCCGCCAGCCCCCGGGCCAGCCACGCCCCCGCCGCGCCGCCCCGCCCGCCCAAGCCCTCCAGCGCGATGAGCAGCGACCCGTAAAGCAACAAGAGCCCCAGGAGGGCGGACGGACGGGGGCGGGGGGCCTGTTCGAAGCGGCGGATCAGCAGCCAGGCCCCGCTCCCGATCATCCCCAGGGGAAGGGCGAAGGCGCCGCCGCCCAGCCCGCGGGTCAGCGCCTGGAGGATGGCACTCACCCCCCCGACCTGCCCCGGCGCCATCAGGCCGAGCGCCAAGAGGATCCCGCCCAGAAACAGCACCAAGCCCAGCAGATCGAGCGTCTGGTCGAGGGACCACGCGGGGAGTCTGCGGGGACGACCTTTCGCGGGAGCCGTCCGATGGGCGCCCGATGCGCGCTCGCGCGCTCCCCCTTTCGCTCGCCGACGCTCCGACGCGGGACGCTTCTGCTGGTGGCCCAACGCAACGCTCCTCGCATCCGGATGAACGGATCACAGGGAAAGGGCCCCACTCCTTCACTTCGAAGGGGGAAGCGGGTATAGAAATGGGACAGGCGACCGGGGGCCACCTCCCCGCGTCCCCTCACTGCCAGATCCCGGGGATCGGGGTCCCGCACCGGTGACATGCCCCCCGCCCGCTGAGGTGGTCCACCAGGACCTGGAAGCCGTGGCGGGCGATCAGCAACGCGTCGCAGTTCGGGCAGTAAGTGTTCTCGAAGGGCCCCACGCGGCCCGGAAGGTTGCCGGCGTAAACGTAGCGCAGGCCCGCCGCCTTCCCGATCTCTGCCGCCCGGATCAGGGTCTTCGCCGGCGTCCAGTCCCGGTCCGTCATCTTGTAATCCGGATGGAAAGCCGTCACATGCCAAGGGATGTCCGGGGAGATCGAGGCCAGGAACTGCGCCGCGTCCCGCAGCTCCTCCTCGGAATCGTTGAAGCCGGGGACCACCAGAGTGACCACCTCCAGCCACAGGCCGCTCTCGTAGACCAGGTGGATGCCTTCCAGCACGTTCTTCAAGGGCATCCCCAGAGCGCGGTAGTTCTTGTCGCGCATGCTCTTGAGGTCGATCTTGTAGCCGATCAGATAAGGCCGCAGATACTCCAGGACCTCGCGGGTGAGGTTGCCGTTGGAGATGTAAACGCACCGCAGCCCGTTGGCGATGGCCTCCCGGAAGATCGCCACCGCCCACTCGGAGGTGATCAGCGGCTCGTTGTAGGAGCTCCCCACCAGCTGGGCGCCGTATCGCTTCGCCAGGGCCACCATCTGTTGGGGCGTGACCGGCACCGGGCGGACGCCCGCATCCGGATCCCGCAGCGTCTGGGAGACTTGCCAATTCTGACAGTTGGAAGCAACCACAAAATTGGGAAGATAGGTGTGATCCTCATCAACTTCTAAATTAAACACATATCCAGAGAACAGGCGCCGTTCCACATTCCGTATTGGAATATAGTAAAACTGATCGTCCATCCAGCACCGACGAGGCTGCCCATCCAGCCTCCATCGGATTCGATATCCGAGCCTCGCCCGCTGCACGATACGGCCCTCAATGGGCGTATCAGGATTTGGATATATGCGTAGAGATGGTAAGTGACCAGATCGCAGAAGCAGCCAAGCGACTCCATAGGCCAAATCAGGTGAGATAGAGGCGGCTTCAACCGAGTTCCTGTAAACTGAGCCATCTCCCATCCGATACGCATTCAAGAAAGCCTCGACCACCGACTTGGGAGCCAGGAACAAAGGCGGAGGAACCCTCTTATTCCGGGCGTGGGTACCACAGAGGCTTTTCAGAAGTAAGCCCAGGGCGCTCTTATATGCCACGACGGCGATGGTGGTTTGGCGCTTGTGAATGGTTCCTTTGACTCCAAAGAGCCGAGCCAGCAGCTCCATCACCCGCCAAGCCAGTTTCTCCTCATGAGGGCCGAAGGAGAAAGTAATCATAGCGGAATTCGCCCGCCGCTGATCCTCCCAAACAGTTCCCTCCGCACAATAGTACCCCAAAAGCTCTGCCAAATCCTCGCTCATGGCTATTGAGGCAGGAATCCCAGGAGCATGCTCGTTGAACACACGAGCCGTCCCTTCCTCGATCCGAATCCACTGCGACCGGTCCTTATCAAAGCGATCCCCACCAGTAACGGGGACCGCCATCCTTGGATAGCCTCGACGCATCCGCGACCAATTCACCGCTGCCTCGACCCAATCCACTATATTCAACGTAAGCTCCTCCCCACTGCCCGCTTCGAAGACCCTTGGAACCGCGAGACAGTAATCCGGTGAAAGACGATCTGCCGATACCCACACTGGGGATTGGAGAGGCTTCCCCTTACGCGGACGTGGAACAACCAAGAACCGATGATCCGGCGTGCACTCGAGTGGAGGGAGAAAAGCCGGGACAATACGGATCAAATCCCCCTTGTAGGGATGCCGGAAAACAGCACGGATTTTCCGCAGGCGACCCGTGTGCGAGAAGGTATACAGATCGTCTACAAACCCGATCTCGCCATCTGGGTTGGTCTGGATCTTTGACGCTTGCCTGAAGAGATCCTCGAGTGAGAACACACCGTGTTGGGTCACCACGCGGGTTTCGCCGGTAAAGCAGTAACTGCAATGGAGGTCGCAGCCCAGCATGCCGAAGGTCAGGGTGTAGGAGCCGGGCAGGATATGGAAGAAGGGCTTCTTCTCGGTGGGGTCCACCTGGAGCGCCGCCACATACCCCCATGGGACATAGAGGACCCCATCGCGGTTGAAGCGCACCTGGCAGATCCCCCGACGGCCGGGGCGGATGAGGCACCGATGCCCGCAGGCGTAACAGCGCACCGAGCCGTCGGGGAGCCGCTCGTAAAGCTCGCCCGGCCGGGTCAACGCATCCAGCACATCCGCCAGCGTCCGAACCTCCGCCATCGCCGATCCCCTTTCCCCAGCCCTTCCCGGGGTTGCATTCCTTCAAAGAAATTTTAACCCATTTGCGGCAGGGCGGACATGATCCCGTTCGGCCGGTGGCCCTCCCCCTGCGTTGTCGGCGCATCCCTTGCGGATGGCCTGGCGTTACGGCCGGAACCCGCGCAGGCGCAGGGAATTCGTCACCACGAAGACCGAGGAGAACGCCATCGCCCCGGCGGCCATCATCGGGTGCAGCCACCCCATCGCCGCCACGGGAATCAGGATCACATTGTAGAAGAACGCCCAGAACAGGTTCCAGCGGATCGTCCGCATTGTCCCCCGGGAGAGCCGGACCGCCTGGGGCAGCAGGCGCAGGTCCCCCCGCATCAGGACAACGTCGGCCGTCTCCATGGCCACCGCCGTCCC